>Ga0315900_10000013_pt1 | contig 292974 bp, 255 predicted proteins | sample LakEriMetagenome_FD_203521 | JGI IMG/M metagenome (GOLD analysis project Ga0315900, IMG submission 203521) | Freshwater fungal communities from buoy surface, Lake Erie, Ohio, United States - Buoy 12 MA114 | ecosystem: Environmental > Aquatic > Freshwater > Lake > Lake biofilm | place: USA...
ACTTAAACGGTCAGAGGGGATGGTCCTGGAGGTCCCGCCGCCTTCTGGAAGGCATCGGGGGAGGAGTGGTTCGAATACTGCTTGCAATGGCGGCCCCACCTGGAGACGAAATTCAGAGAGCGTAAGACGTTTGAATCACGACAAGATTTAATAATGTCAGTAAGTTAACCTTCATGCCTCATCCTGCCTGATCCCGTAGTTTCCCGACTAAACTCAAACGCGCACGGATAAATAACGTATGGTTTTCCATCGCCCGGATCAATGGGCTTGATCACTTGACAGGTACGTATACTTTACGTACTAATTAATTGGGGGTAGCCGTGAAAATTGTTTTAACTAACATTGCTAAGAAACAATTGGATCGCTGCCCGGATTACATTGCCCGGAAATATGATTACTGGGTGGATTTGCTACAGACGGTTGGGCTTCGAGAAGCCAGAAAATATAAGGGATTTCACGATGAGCCATTGCATGGAAATCGTCGGGGTCAGCGTTCCGTCCGCCTGTCAAAAAGCTACCGGATCATTTACCGTGAGTTAGACGACAACCGATATGAAGTCATTGAGATTTTAGAGGTGAATAAACATGAGTACTAAACGCAAAGCTAACTCGTTGGGGGAATTTCTTCGGGTGCACCGCTTGGGTGAAGAAATGTCGCAGGTCGAGTTTGCGAAGTTTCTTGGAGTTTCCAAGCAGCGTCTGTGTGACATTGAGCACGACCGCTTTGCGGTAAGCATTAAATTGGCCAAAGAGTTCGCAAAGAAACTCGATCTGCCGGCGGAATGGCTAGTGAAGCTGGCTTTGCAGGATCAAATTAATAAAGAGAAATTGAGTTTAAAAGTCAGCTAAACGCTGATTTCCAGATGGTTAACATGGTCACAACGAAAGTAGAACTTTGCCGGCGATTATTTCTGGTTACCGGACATTGTTTGAGATAAACTGACAGGGATTGCAGCGCACATTAGATGATTCTGGCACATCTTCAGTACACGGGGCACCTTCGATCGAGGCGTTCTTTCTAAATAATATAAACTCGGCGTCTGATGGGGACTTGTTTTCGAGATAATGGTGTTTTTCATAGTTTGCCAGAAAGCAAACGGAGTCACCAATGTGCTTAGTTACCGACTCAATATCTGCCTAAGTGCGCTCGCGATCTTTTTCTCGGCCTTAGACTCAACCGGCGATTTTCGCTTCAGGATGTAAACATCGCGCCGGATGACAGGAAACGATTTTTCAACTGGCACGTCCTCAAGCCGGTAGTCTCCAGCGACTGTCTCATTATGAAACCTGGCCACAGGTTCTGGCAAGAAAATCACCGCGGATCCTTTGCGGACGAATTCCAGGCCCGTCTCCATCAGGTCCACCTCAAACTTGACCTTTCTCTCAAACATATTTTCAGGCCAGCCATCCAGCCCTTTGACTCCTGTCGGAGAGCCCTCGATAGGCCTGATGGGAACGACAAAAGGCATTTCACTGACCCGAGTTTTGGGGAATGCCCCCTTAACGCGGTAAACACCCATTTGAAGAGTTCCCACTTTATAGAAATCAGCATCCCTGGTCGGAATGGGAATATAGGTAATTCCCAGATCCACATCTCCTTCCGAAATGGCAGTCTCAAGCTCGCCGGGAATCAACTCAAGAAGCCTGATCGTAGATTTTTCCCACGAAGGATCCTTAAAGATCGCACTCACCAGGTGCGTGCTGAAAACCTCAAACGTACCAACCGTAAATGGTCTCTCATTGCCCCCATCTTTTTCGGTCAAGGCTGAGATCGTCGCGAGCACTCCGGGAATTTTCTTATAAAGAGCTTTACCCTCTTCCGTGATCTCCAGCCTCTTACCCTGAGAGTAAAAGAGCGAAACCGAGAGGTCAGCCTCAAGCTGACGAATGGATTTATAAAGCCCGGCATGTGACATCCTGAGAAGCTCCGCGGCCTTGCGCAGATGAGACGTCTCAACCAGGACCTTAAACTGTTTCAGCCTATTGGTTTCCATAAGTGACCAAAAGTTTATAATTATTTACTAATAGAAACCATAACTTTTGTCTATATATCTCGGTGCGCGAATGAATCATGTCGGGGCAGTTCAGCCGCGGCACCTCAAAGCGAACTAAATCAACAGAAGGAGTTATTAAATGAGAATTTATGACGTAATTATTATCGGTGGGCGGGTCGCTGGCTCCGCGGCCGCGATTGAGCTTGCTAAGCGGGGACATAAGGTCCTGGTTCTTGACCAGAGTCGCCCGGCGAAGGACGTGATCTCAACACATTTTGTAAATCCGCGAGGTCTTTCCTACCTAAATGAATTGGGCGTTCTGAACACGCTAGCGCGCGACACGCCGCTATTTAGGCATTTTGACGTCACGGTCGATGACATCAAGCTTGGTGGATCCATCGATGTCAGCACCCTTACTCACCGGTTGCAAAAAGTTCACCCTGAGAGATCTATCAGCCTCGAGGAACGCTATGGTTGCATCCGAAGACCGCTTCTTGATGGAACACTTCAAGCCCAAGCCATCACGCACGGATCTGAGGTCAGACTTGGTGTGACACTTAAGGACGTAGTGTCCTTTTCCGGTGACCACGCCGTATTAACAGTCAGTGAGGATGGCAACGACTACACGGTCAAAGGTCGATTTGTGATCGGCGCCGATGGCAGGTCATCGCGATTGGCGAATTTGCTGAAAGTCCCGAAGTCAGAAGAGAGATTTCAGTGCACGTTTGCCTGCTATAGTTATTTTGAGGGATTAAATCTTCCCAACGCTATTATGAGAAAACGAAATCGCCTGACATTCGCGGCCGCTCCCACGAGCTTTGGGAAAACAATGATTTTGGTTTTTGGACCAAAGCAATTTTTCCCGTCGTTTAGGTCCGACATAAAAAAGAATTTCTTTGAAGCCATCAAAGAGATCGACCCCACGTTCCATAAGACACTCAGTGATCATGGTAAGCGAGTTGAGGTATTTAGAGCGACCGTCGATCAGGAGGCCTTTATCAGGCAACGCCCACCATTTCCATTCGCCTTGATAGGAGATGCCGCGTCGTTCAAAGATCAAACAACAGCCAATGGCATCACAAGCGCCCTGAGAGACGCCCTAATATTATCCGATGAGCTTCACCAAGCTCTTACAGGACAAAAATCAAGCGACCTTGCCCTCATTGACTATCACTCAAGACACTATCTCGACCTATTTCACTTCTATGAATTTACGGCGACACAGGCCGAGGCCAATCCATTGCGGCCTGAGGAGGAGAGACTTTACCGCGCCATATCCAAGAATCAGTCTGAACGTGACCGCTTCATCAGTCTCTATTTCGACTCAGAGGAGGTTAAGCCATTTTTCAACTCCAGGCGCATAGAGACGTTAACAGCCGGGGAAATGGCCGCACCGCCCCGTGAGGAAGATTTACTTTCACGATATAAGGACCCATTCTCAGCCAAAACCCCGGAGCTTCATCTTGAGCAGTCGTGCTTTGACTATGGACCTGTCTCTGGTGTGAATATCCTCAAGCGCACGGAGCCATATTTGGAATTTTACCGAAGACGTGAGGCCGCCGGTACCTTCCAATACTCCCGAACGCTCCACAGTTTCCCGGGCAACACCACGCGCCTAAGTGATGATGTTGGTCGAATGATTGATGGGATTAATTTCGCCTCCCAGGACTATCTGGGCCTTGGTCAGGATCCTGAGATTCGGGAAGCGACAATTGAAGCCCTCAATCAGTTCGGTCCTCATAGCGCGGGATCACCCATGATCATCGGCAATACATTGATCTCAAAACAGCTTGAGGAGGAGCTTAAAATCCTCACTGGCAAAAAACACGTTCTGCTATTTCCCACCGGCTACGCGGCAGGTATTGGCTCAATTCTTGGAATAGTAAAACCTGAAGATCATATCGTGATGGATCGCCTTTCGCACGCTTGTCTGCAGCAAGGCGCAAGGGCCGCAACCCGCAAAATTCACAAATTCGCGCACCTCGACGCGAACGCCGCGCGAGCGAATCTTGAGGCGATTCGCAGGAAGGATACCAATAACGCGATTCTGCTCATCACTGAGGGGTTATTTTCCATGGACGCCGACTCACCGGACCTGAGGAAATTTCAGGACCTCGCCCATGAGTTTAACGCGACGCTGTTTGTCGATGTCGCCCATGATTTAGGAGCAACCGGACCCGGGGGACGGGGGCAGATCGGAGCGCAGGGAATGTACGGGAAAATCGACCTTGTTATGGGAAGCTTTTCCAAGACCTTCGCGAGCAACGGCGGATTTCTGGCAACCGATTCGGAGTCACTTCTTCATTACCTGAAAATGTACAGCACCCCGCATTTATTTTCCAACGCGCTCTCTCCGGTGCAGGCCGGCGTAGCTCTCAAGGCGACCCAAATTATCCAAAACTCAAAAGGCGAGATGCTCAGACAAAAATTAATGGCCAGTGTCATAGAGCTTCGAAAGAGTTTAAGTAACGAGGGACTACACTGCTACGGAAACCCCAGTCCCATTGTTCCGGTGTTTATCGGCACCGAGCGTGATGCAAGGACGTGTCATAAAAAAATCGTCGAAAATAACCTCGCGGCCATGATTATCGAGTACCCAGTCGTCCCGCTAGGAGCGAGCCGCTTCAGACTCCAGGTCATGGCCAGTCACAGCATCGCTGAGGTTCAGCATGCCGCCAGGGTCATCGGTAATGTCATGCGACAGGTTAAGGGGGAGCAGATTACAACGAGGCCTCACTTTTCGTCTACTCCGTCGGAGTCAGCCCTTTGCTTTCAGTTACATTCACGTGTCGTGCCGTTGACCTAGGAAGCGCTAATGTGATTCTATTGTTCTTCATGTCGTGGCGATCAGGTTCACCGTTTTTGGCACAGCTCATGAAGACGAAATAATCTGACAGTTTTAGAGGGTATTCTTGATTAGAAACTGGCCATTAACACCGGATCAATATCTCTAAAAGGTCTGGCGTATAGCTTTCTCAAGCACCTGATCAGGCTGGACATACCGGCCTAGGACCCGCATTGACTTAAAAAACACCGAAGCACCCACGGTTTCGTTCTAAAAGCCCTACACAAAGGGTGGGAATTATCTCTGTTTGTTCCCACTACCAATGGGAACACTTTGTTCACATATGTATTGACGATCTATCCTCCGCTGTGGCATCTACTGGCCCTCAACAGACCGAGGAAATCGCATTGGATTCAACTGATTGGCTAAGACAAGAATTAACGAAGCGACGCTCTAAGAACCCAGCGTTTTCATTGCGTTCATTTGCGCGGGTGCTTTCGGTGCAGCCGGGCCGCCTGAGCGAGATTTTGGCACGGAAGCGCCCCTTGACCTCACAACAGCTGGTTAGGTTCGCGGATAAATTAGGTGTGGAGCATCGTCAGGTTGCCAAGTTTCTTAAGGCTTCGTCGAGTCGAGCAACGCAGCGGCGATCGCCCCCTTCGGCTTATGTCGACGTTAGCGAGATGCATTTTGATGTCGTTTCTGAACCTGTTCATTTCCATATTCTTTCGGCATTGGAACTGGCTCGGTGTGATGGGACCGTTAAGTGCCTAGCCAGAATCTTGGGTAGAGATGTTGGGATCATTAGATCTTCACTAGAGCGGCTTGCATCGATAGGACTCGTAAATCTTGGTGAAAAAGATCGATGGGAGTTACCTCTTCAGGGCAAAAGCACTAGTGCAAGTTATGGCGCCCCTAGCGCGGCACTGAGAAAGGCGCACAAGGTGTCCATACAGCGTGCGCTAAATTGTATTGACGATATCCCGTTGGAATTGCGCGATATCTCCTCAATCACGCTGGCCATTGACGCTAGCAAAATAAGTGTCGCAAGAGAGATGATCCAAAAATTTCGACGTGAGTTGGCTAGCGTACTCGAAGTCGGAAATAAGACGGAAGTTTATGATCTGAACGTGCAGCTAATACCAATTACAGAAGTGAGGGATTGAATATGCTTACTAAAACATTTTTTTCTACTAGGCACATGTTGACAATCGGAGCGTTATTGCTGAATTCGGCAGTGACGTATGGTGGTCACGACCGGGGCAATGGACTCGATTTTGGCAGTTTGACTGACAACGTGGCTTGGTTTCTTGGCGATCATCCGGTTGATTACTGTTTTGAATTTGACAGCAACTCAGTTGTTTCCGAGGAATATGTGCGCGCGGAGTTTGCGAGTGCCCTTGAGAAATGGCGCATCTATAGTCAAGTCCGCAATCAGTTTATTGACGTGAAATTTAATTTCAATTTGCGCGAATCTGTGCAGGGATGTGACGGCACTGAGCATCTTAAGATTGCGATGGGTGAAATCCCGCAAGAAATCGCGCAACAGGTGCCGCCGAGCCGCCGTCAGGGCGTGATCGCATTCGCGCTTCCGACGTTGAAGCAAAGTGATCGTCACATGCTGCGTTCGGGGGTCTTGTGGGTCAATCCGGAACACAAGAATGTATGGCAATGGCCGCATCGATTGCACGGAATTTTCTTGCACGAACTCGGTCATATATACGGTAATCCTCATGTCGCCGGCACAGTGATGTCAGAGTTTTTTTTAGTTCAGTTGTTCGACAAGAATATTTCTGAAGCGCAGGCTAGAGTTTTGAATACCAACATCGATCACCAATCACAGTTGGTGAGCTGTGTGCCAAGGTGTGACCTAGAGTTTAATGGCACGTTGGGCTTCAGGAATTCAGTAATTGATTCCGTCTCTTTCGAAAAGAACGTTCGCAAGCGTTTTGTGAGCTTTTTCGGCCGAGAGCCTGTGGGTCGGGTCTGGGCCAATTTGCGGGTCAATACTGCGGAGGCAGGTCGGGTGCCGTATGCTGCATTTCGTGTTAGTGATGATTCTGGGGCATTCGATCTTCCTATCGAGATATTTTGGGGAGCGCCTACTATAGTGGCAAACGCCGAGAGTCTGCGCTTCAAGGCTTTTGGGACTTCTGGTGGTGGTAAAACCATGGACCTTTCCGGTCAGCCGCATCTGGTGTCTTTATATCAGGGGGTAGTTCGTCTGCCGTCCGGTCGAGAGCTTAATGTCCAATTGGCGATTAATGGCGGCGAAGCACCACTCATGCTCACCTATTTAGACGATACTGAGTTGGCCGGTAAATCCCTTAAGTTACGTTCAGTGCTATTTGGTCCCGATAATATCTGGGATTGATAATTTGATGACTTCGTGACCCGCTGGTTAATTGGACCCGCGGGCCGTTCATGTTGTGGAGGCTTCCTTGAGATTCTTTCTTATCATATCGGTGCTGTTGACTTGTTCTGGCTGTCTGACGGCGTTTCGGGCGCAAAAAATAGGTGAAGCATTCTCATTGCCACCCAAGGTCAAGACCGCAAGCATCGTTTTTCGGCAGGAGTCGCATTCTTTTACGGGCAGAAAGACTATATTTAGCGAGGAGGATTCATCGAGACTTCGCCAGGAATTTGCAGACGTGCTCAAAGAGTTTGGCGTCGAGGAAGTCAAGCAGAATGGCGACGTTGTTTTTGACGCACAACTTATTGTCAATGACCTTGGATGTGCCACGCTATTTATAGAGTCAAACTGTTGGCTGACTTTACTTGCTGGGCCAGCATCTATATACCTGCTACCAACATCGATGCGTATGCGACAAGAGGTTTCTTTGACCATTAAAGGCGAAGGCAGAGATCCTGTGGTCGGATCTAACTTCACTGAAGTTGCTGTACACGTCCACTTGGCTTTACTGCCGCTGGCACCATACGAAGTGTGGAAGATCTACAAAGCCGATTTTCGTAAGGATCTCTACCGGTCGATTCTGCGCGAGAAGTTTCGGGACGGCTGACTCGTCTTATGCCGATCGCTCAAGGCATGTAGAGACCCTTCTGGCTAAACGTCTGGTGAGAATAGATGACGTCAAACCGCGAGATCTCCCCCTACCATGGCCCTGATGACAATGAATTGTTCTTTTTTATGAGAATCTGTGGATGCTTATTACGTTCTCGTTGATTTACTCTTCAACCCAATGTGACCGAGTAGCACCAGAATTGAAGGTTTGCAGATCTGATATTAATCTGATTTTGGCGCTGCGCAATTCTTTCGCAGTATGGCCATACTCACGGCATACATGCGAATCGTTGATCACAGGTTGCGTCATCACAGTTGTTTGAGATCCTTCGCGAAAAACTCCCGCCATGGCACAACCTGTATTCCACCTTCAAGCTCGCGCCTCAACTGGAAAGGACCAATTACGAAACCCGCAGCTTTATCATGATCTGCGAGAAAAGCTTTGAGGCCATTGAGATCGCCTGGGTGAAAGTTCGTAGTGGATTTGATTTCGATTCCAGCAAGCGGCTTTTGACCTCGACTTACAACCAAGTCGACTTCTTGTCCGGTGTTAGTGCGCCAGAAATGAAAAGACAAATCAAGTCGATCATAGGCTACTCGAGCCATAGCTTGTGTTACAACGAGCTGTTCAAACCGACGACCACGCACCATTGGTGCCAAATTAGGACCTAGAGTTTGAGCTAAAGCATTTGTCACGCCAGTATCAAAGAAATAGTACCTAGGATGAGCGACCAATCTCTTTCGAACGCTCCGGGTCCACGGGTCAATTCTAAAGGCCAAAAAAGTGTCTTCTAGAATTTGATAATAGGATTGAATTGTTTTGACGCTAACCCCGCAATCTCGCGCCATAGCGCTAGAATTAACAATTTCTCCGTCATTTGCGGCGGCAATATCTAAAAAGCGCGCAAACGGCACAAGATCTCTAACCAGGCCTTCATTAGCAATTTCTTCTCGCAAATATGTGTCGTTATATGCCTGAAGAAATTGTTGAGGATCTTCATCGGCATTTTTGTCCCAGAGGACGGGTAAACAGCCGATTCTGAGAGCGCGTTCGAGGTCGAATTCAGCGCCAAGTTCTTTCTCGGTCAGCGTATACAGATGGTATGTGTAAGCTCTGCCAGCGAGTAGATTGCCGGCGCCACGACGTAGTTTGCGGGCACTTGAACCGGTAAGAATGATCTGGAGCTTATATTCTTCGATGAGAGAATGAACATCATCCAGTATTCCGGGGACCTTCTGAACTTCATCGACAACAATGGTGGGGTTTTTATGTGTGCGGAGGTGAGCAATAACCTCGTCACGAAAGCGTCCAGGTTCCTTCGCGTATTCGAGGCCCGCTCTATGAGGAAGCAGGTTAATATACAAGTCCGTTGGCCTTAAACGGTCCTTAATAAGGGTTGTCTTTCCTGACTGCCGAGGGCCGAAAAGGAAAAAAGACTTGGATTTATGGGTTGTTAGCTCTCTGGCTATCATACTCCAAAAATGTAAAGCTTTTTTGGAGCATTGTCAAGACTCAAAGTGCACTGGCGTGGCCATTCTGGTAAAGGATACCTCACATACTCTGACCCGTTATATCCTTGATATCTTCCAGGTCAACATCTCTTCCCAACATAGACTTGTAAGCGAGCAATTGGTCCAGGGGCATTATGAATAGCTCCGTGTCAAATAGCTGGGATCTGTTCGATAACTGGTAATCTATCAACTGGACTTCCCATTTTCTAACCAGTCTATTGAATATTTTGGCGTTGTCGCTGCTTGCAATCTCAATTTTTTGATTGCCGTACATAACAGACGTATATGTGAGATCCCATGCATCGTCCTTATGGTAAGTGGGGGGATGCAAAAGATAGCTCCCTGCCAGAGCGGATAGTTTTTCAAGGCATTTTCCAGGCACGTACAAATCAATATCTACAAGTGGTCGCATAGAGCCGTAAGCCTTTGCGGCCAATCCACCGACAATTTGATAGGGGCAAGATGCCTTGTCAATTAGTACGACTAGCCAAGCAAGGGCTGAGCGAGTCTCATCTTCGGTAGGCAATTTGCGATACTTCATCGAGTCTTTATAGCAATTATTGTGAATTTTTAGGAGGTTTTTCGCCGGGAAGAAGTGCCAATTACACGAGAGAGTTTGATATTTTCAGTTGCCGTTATCAACTAGAATATCCGCTACATTCCAGGCACGTGTCTAAAATAGCGAAGCTGACTAATTTGAGAGCTCAAACTCGAAAGAAAGTTTGGCCTTTAGATCAATCAGTCTGATTATTCCTCCTCATAACGTTTAAGAATTCGCGCAATGACGGCTTTGCCCCATCGCCCGCCCATACGGGTTGGGGTCTTTGGGTTGTTTAATTCTTTTACAATAGCTGAACAGCTTTTCCCTGATCGCCAGAGTTTTTGGATCTTAAGTACAGTTCTGTACTCCTTGAGACCCTTAACGAGCTTGCCTTCAAGGTAAGCGTATCCGTAGGGAATGGTCCCCGGCTTCATAACGTTACGGATCTTTTGATTTTGGTTTCTGGCGATTGTAGTAATTGCGTAGCACCAATCCGCCAGCGTTGAGTGTTCTTTTGATCGTTGTTTTAACGAAGCCAGTTTGGCGTTCTATCTCGCGTAAAAACAGTCCTTGATTGTAAAGTGGGGCGCGAATCTCGAAAATGCGTTCTTTCGTGTTGGGGAAAAAACTTATAGTATCGTGATACTTACATGGCTTTTTGGGTGGTTCGTCTGTTGGCAGCCCGAGGCCACCAAATTTGAGTGAACAGATGTCAAATATTGTTTACATCGCAACCAGTCTTGACGGTTTTATTGCTCGCAGGGATGGCAGCATAGATTGGCTGATGAATTATCCAAATCCAGAGAATTCTGATTTTGGATTTTCTGTTTTTCTTGAAATCATTGACGCAATAGTTATGGGACGAAAGACTTTTGAGGTTGTGCTCGGCTTTGATACCTGGCCCTACTCGAAGCCGGTTTTCGTATTAACCCAAACCCTGAAGACCGTCCATGCCAGCCTAGCTTCCAAAGTGACTCTTTTTCACGGCGACTTACGAGAGCTCCTGCAACAGCTCAAGGCGAAAACCATTTCGAACGTCTATGTTGACGGGGGACAAACCATCCACTCTTTTTTGAAGCAGGACTTGATCGACGAGCTGATCATTTCCAGAATTCCGATCATTTTGGGATCTGGAATCCCGCTGTTTGAGTCTATGGATGCTGAATACAGGTTTAATCATGTCTCGACAGATGTATTTTCAAACGGAATTACAAAAACTCGATACCTGAGAGCGCGAGACTGAGAAAGCCCGCGAAACTAAAATAAATTTTTACAAACAAAACTCCAAAGCAATAGGACGAATCATCGTCTGCATGAGCCAAACACGCTACTGCTCAAGGTCGGTCTGTGGCCTAAGGCTCATCGCCACCAGTGCCATTTTGGGATATAGACGTATTTGCAAGTAGCTGACGGATATCAGGATATTCAATTTTTAAACTCACACCACTAAGTTGTTTTTGAAGAGCTGTTTGCACCAAGAAAACAGCCATTTGCGCTGCTACCGCCGGCTGGATTCCTGACGAATGGATGTTTGAGATGCAGTTTCGGTCGGCATCGGTTCGACCAGCATGCGGATTAAATGTAAAGTAGACACTCAATGAATTTGAACTAGCGAGCCCAGGCCTCTCGCCTATGAGCATCACCGTCGATCCAGCATTTAAACTCGAAGCAATATCGTCTCCAATAGCCACACGAGCGTATTTAGCAATTACGATAGGCGCCATCCTTAGACTCGTTGACTTAATGGCCGTCAGAAACTCTCGAACGAACAGCGGCGCATTTGTATGTATGCCGTTGGCGGACAGCCCATCAGCAATGATGAGCGCGACGTCTGGAGACGCTGACGAAAGCGATACATCTTGCAATACACGGCTTGAATGAGGCCCCAGCGATCTGCCCAATGATGGGTTGAGTAGAAACTCTTTTTTATTTGCACATTTCGAAGAGACGTCGACGACCTTATGGCCGGTCAAATTTAAATCCTCATGCAATTTTACTAAGTCAATCTCACTCCACACGCTATCCCGCGCCCTTGAGTGTGCCATCCGAAAATCGAGAATCTCGCGGGTCGGCGCGCTATAACCCGCCCTCCCAAGCGCTATGCGTGCATGCGTGTAGTCTCTGAGAAAACTCCAAGGGTCATGCGACGTCTTCATGGGACACCAGCGGATAATAAATGGACAGCGCGACTTTTTAATTCGGCTAAAGAATCATCCGCAGTTCTCAGCCGCCCAGATTGATCACAAACGCCCATTTTTTGTAGCCAGAGATCAAATTCTGGGGATGGGCGCAAATTTAATGTTTGCCGTACATATTGGGCATCGTGAAATGACGTGGATTGATAATTCAGCATAATATCATCTGCCCCTGGCACACCCATAAAATAGCTGCAACCAGCAACCCCGAGAAGTGTCAGCAAATTATCCATGTCATCTTGATCAGCCTCGGCGTGATTTGTGTAACAGACATCGCAACCCATGGGTAATCTCATCAATTTACCGCAAAAATGATCTTCCAGCCCGGCACGGATGATTTGCTTGCCATCATAGAGATACTCAGGACCAATAAAGCCGACGACCGTGTTCACTAAAAACGGATTAAACGCGCGCGCTAAGCCATAAGCACGAGCTTCTAGCGTCTGTTGGTCCACTCCATGATGTCCATTAGCGGACAAACAAGATCCCTGACCCGTTTCAAAATACATCACTTGCGGTCCACCACGCTTCAGACCGCGGGCAGCATCCTGCGCCTCGCGAAGCAGTGCGATATTTACACCAAAGCTTTTATTAGTAAGCTCAGTCCCCGCGATTGATTGAAAAACCAAATCTACTGGAGCGCTTTTATTCATAACCTCGATTTGGTTCGTCACATGTCCAAGTACACAAGACTGCGTCGGGATGTTGAGGGTCTCTATAATCCTAGCCAATAAATTTTGGAGATCATGCATTCGCTCGACACTATCGGTTGCGGGATTTACCCCAATGACGGCATCACCGCAGCCATAAAGCAAACCATCGACTGTCGCAGCAGTGATCGCCTTGAGATCGTCGGTTGGATGGTTCGGCTGAAGACGTATAGACAGATGACCTTTCTTGCCTACGGTCGAGCGAAACCTTGTGATGACTTCAACTTTCCCTGCCACGGAAATCAAATCTTGATTCCGCATTATTTTGCTAACTGCAGACAGCATTTCTGGAAATAATCCTGCCGAGATTTTCGATAGTTCTACATTTGTAGACGTGCTCTGCAGTAAGTATTCCCGAAATTCACCCACCGTGAGATGGGCTATTGGTTTAAATGCTGCCTCGTCCCAAGCGTCGCAAATTAGACGAGTAATTTCGTCAGCCTCATAAGGAATGAGTAAATCTTTCGTGAACTCTCTGAGAGGGGTATCAGCAAGGCAAAATTGCGCAGCAACCCTCTGCTCTTCTGATTCGGCAGCTATGCCTGCCAAGGCGTCTCCGGAGCGAAAAGGGGACGCTTTTGCTAAAAGATCCGCCAAACTCCCAAACCGGTATACTTTCCCATGAATCGTCGTTTGGAAAGATTTCATTTGCTTGCTTCGATACCTATGACAGGCGGGTCTGCCAGAAATTCATCCCAGTAAGACACCCCGAGACAGCTGAGCCCCGCCTCGATAACATCCGGATGTCTCCACAGCATGGACTTAAATCCAACCGCATCAAAGGCTTTCTTGTAGGTCTTGGGATCTAAATAGAAGTTATCAAAGCTAAAACTACTACCATCTGGGAGAAACATCGTATAGGTCACGGGATCTCCTTCACGCCTAGGACTAGGTGATGACTTCACGAATCCATATTTACGGTAGCCAGCATAATGATCCGGATTATTCGCTGTATTGTCGTTCATCCCCACAAATCTACCATTTGGTTTTAAGTTCTGATGAATGACGCGACAGAATGCTTCCAGATGAGAAAGACTACGAGCATAGTTCAAGATATAAGAACCAAGAACCAAGTCGAATTGTCCTATTTGACCAACCGTAGAGGCATCACCAACATGGTATTCGATACCGCGTGGATCTTCCCGCTCGGATGCTCTTGCTAATGCAATCATTTCACCTGAGATGTCCACGCCGACGACCGTCTTTGCGCCGCGCTCTTTGATTATTCTTGCATAGATGCCTTCGCCACAACCTAAATCTAAGACGACCTTGCCGGTCACGTCACCGATCATGTTTAATAGCAGAGGCTGCTCTGCATAGGTCCGAAAAGGAAGCTGCTTTGATTCCTGATATTCTTTTGCAAATGAGTCGTACTCAGCGCCTTTCATTTAACCCCCGGACTATTTCCATTTACGGTCCAGCCCACACGAAGCTGAATACTCCACGAAACTATGCCATTCAAGATTAATTAGCTAACGTTTTGTTTCGAGCGTTAGGGTCTATCCGCGGCTTATAAACAAAGTTGTTTCGAGCAAGACGTCGCGAGCTCCCCCATTAGCTTTGTACTAAATCAAAGTGGGCTGATTGGAATCGGCAGCTTAAACATCAGTCCAAATACGGGCAGCACCGCTGAATCCGGACTGGTTTGAAATTTAAGTCTTGCGAACGCGAGAAATGGCGTAAAAAACTGAAGCGCAACCGTCGTCTGAAGACCGAGGGTTTCGGGTGAATTATAAGGGCCGATACCGATACTGCCCGCGGCAACCAGCCAAGCCCAGGCGCTAGCCTGCACTTCGATAAATCTTTCTCGCTCAGGGTAGGTCGTTTCACCGGTGACAAACCCTAGACCCACGCCACCTTGATCGATGATTAAAGAAACCTCGTAGCCCCTCTTATCCCCAGACATCGTATATCCCGGGATCAGAAATCCTGTGGTCTTTGACAAAGCTACGCTGGGGCTTATAACGGCAAGGGACAAGATCAGAAGCAAGTTTTTGGCTGTAGTGAGCAACATCACAATACCATTTCGAGACGTTCTTAAATTAAAAATAACAGACAATCAAAGTATCGCCCTAATCTCCATCCAAATCTCATAGTACTTCCAAGCAGGCGGCACGTCAGAGCCCTGATCGTGATCAGGTCTAAGGATCAAATCACCAGTGGCTTTTAGAAGTCTTTTGACATCAGGATTTTGATCAAGCTTGGCTTGCATCGCACGGCGAATTAACTTGTAGTGGGGGCCTTTTTCTTGAACCCGATACGGCATCTTTTTACCTTTGTATGTCACCCAATTAATATTCATCTTCTTCATATTGTGCTCGGCAAGAGTGCCGACTCTTTTAGCGTCAAAGCCTAGCATTTGCGCTACTTGATCGCGGGTATACTTCCATTCGAGACCAGGAAACTTCTGTCTCTCGTCTTTAGGGCCTTCTGGGTATTTCATCATTTGCCAGAAACCTTCGATTCCAGGATAAGTCTTTCCGTCAATTTCAAATGTCGTGGCGGCAAAGTTAGACAGAATACCAAGCTCAGTCCGCTTGGATAAAATCACTTCACCTGGTTTTGCATCTTGGGGCAAAATCTCCCAAGACGCCGCATCACTTCGTGGGACCTCTTTCCACCACTCAGGTGGATAGTTATTTTTCTTTAGATCAGCTCCAAGCACCTGGGTCGAGATAAACAAGATGGTCATGAGAACGTAGTACATTATATAAGAACCCCGTCTTTCCCGTGACGCCGCCACCGCAATGATTTACAAAATCCCAACAAATGGCCGCAAACATCCTAATTACAGGATATTACGATCCTACCAAGTATAAACCTAAAAAATCCTCTGTAATTATTTTGAATACCGGAGGCTTATGGGAAAATCTGCTGTTTTTTTGCGCCGGGCGACAATTCAACTTACCATATAAGGAGACCTATTTTTGGGCTACAAACCAAAATAATTGCTTGGGGTTATCATGAAAATGCCTTCAACACTTCTTCGGCGCTCCATCATTTTAGTGAGCATCATCACGTCAGTCTCACTAGGCTGGCAAGCCTGTAAACCAAGGTCAGATAAATCTGACCTCACTCAACGGGACTTTCAAGGCAAGGGATCCTTCCCCATTTGGTCATACGACGGTGGACCAAATCCCAAGACCGATCTTGGCAACGAGCTGATCAACATCCACGCCAATCTTCCTTATTTTCCCGGCTTATCGCACGCCATATTTGGAGACCAGATGTTTCGTCCGGCGTTTGGACCGGTCATCTGGCGTATGATTCAAGAGCCCAATAGCGTCAAGATTCTTTTTATTGGACAAGATGCCACGCATATTGCAGAAGCTGCGGGACGAACCGCGACGGCAGGATTTGGAGGCCGCGCTCAGGATTTGGCTAAGTATTTTGGCGTAGGGTCCAGCGCAGCATTTATCAACACGTTTCCTTACACGATCCGATGGCAATATTCGTTTTTTGATACGCCGATTATTTCTAGCTCTGGGGATGGCCAAAAACTTTCCTACGGCTCTTTCACCTCAAACCCTGTCTGGCTATTATCCCAAGACGTCGATAGTCCAATTGTAAAGTGGCGCAATCAGCTCATTTCTTGGATCATCAAAAACAACAAAAAATCACTAAAGATGATTGTTCTCTTCGGCGGCGCTGCTCGCGACACGATGGGGTCGTTTGTCACGGCAAACGGCGGCACTGTCGGTAGTCGCTACTCCGAATCCGACCTCGTAAAATTGAAAATCCCTGAATTCCAAGCGGTCTATAGCGGAGGTAACACTCAAGCTTTCAGCCCTCTCACAGCTGAGGGTCGAGATCTTTACCGAGAATTCGCCGGTCAACAGCCAAAGTACGAAGACGAAGAGAGCATGAATCAACTTCGTAGCAAGTTCCAGCAAGAGTTCAATTCAGCATCTGCCCGCTGGACACAAAAAATGGTGTTTTCAGGCGGAGGCGTCGGTGGCAGCGGAGTTCTTCACCCGGCTCAACTCGGCGGCTATGATGTAAATCGCAAGATGTCGATTAACGGGAAAACAACGATCTCTTTGAAGGGAATGAAACTGGCCGATGGTACGTCCATTGACGGTGACCTCCTTGTAACTCAATTACCACACCCGACAGCGCTGAGTAGCATGTCTGACTCTGACGCATCAGCTGCAGTTAAAAACGGCATTAAGCCGCTGGAACCCTACACGAGAGCCGGCTGGAAAATTGAACCAGATTCTGGACTAACCAGTAACTTTGCCCAAGGACGTGACTATCGATACGATAGGGCATCCATGGGTACAGAGTACTATGACTTTGGAGCTCCGAATTCACGAATGGTGAACGTATCGTCGGCCTCCAGAATGTCCACAAACGTCATAGTATTCGGCACACGAGATAAAGTGCGCTTTGACCAAGAGGCTATTAAAGCCATGGGTGAGGCCACCCCATCAGTCACACCGCCTAGTAATGAAGTTTGGATCACGAAACCAAACGGCACTGACGGCACCAAAAATCCTGGTCCCAAAAATCGCCGGTATACATTTGACCCGGGTCCTCCAGAAGAATTCGCGAAGATCATGAAAACAACACTTCCCACAGATTCAAATTTCATAAGAAAGAGGGACGATAACGGTGACTATGCCCACTACCGAGGAACATTCAAGGCTCCTCGAGTTTTAATTGTCGCTGATCCAGATGGTTATGACGATTTGGTAACGGCACGAGCCCTCACGGGTGCACGCGGACAGTACTTGCAAACTCTTATGGATGGACTTGGGGTCGGCGAGAAATATCTAGTCATCAAAACCGCACCGTATGGACAAGATCCAGATTGGCAGGAAACATTTAACGCAACCAAACCATACCGTGAGACGTTACTTAAAAAAATTATTGAGTCCAGTAAGCCAGAGTTGATTCTGACTGATGGTAAGTTTGCCAAGGAGGAGGCCGCGCGTATCCTCAATTTAACTGGCGTTCCCATCGTCAATATCGAACGTAACGGCCTTGGAAATAGTAGCGGAATCGCTCAAGTGTTGTCGCAAATCAAAAAAGTTAAGGGGTTCGCCAAAGCCTCATTCTCTGACAAAATGTCAGATATTCCGCGCAGTCACATGACCTACTATGCAAGGGCCTGGGAAGGTACATCGGGAGACCGAGTCATAGCATCACCAGATCCACAATATGCCGGCAAGGCCTACGCATTCGTAGCTCCAAGGTGGGCCTATAAACAAAACTTCGTGATGCAGTCCAGTGATGTGGCTGGTTGCGAGCGACTCTTCAAGAAAAGCCTTAAAGCTAAAATCAGGTTAGGTGGTGAGCCGGTGGCGAAAATGTCAGACCGCCTCCGCAGCGGTGCAGTTCCGGCTAATCCTTGCCAATCTCAAAAAAGCTCGCCAAGTCCAGCGCCAGATGTTGATAGTCCGACTGACGAAAGCAATGAGACGAGAGAAGAGAGACTCTAGAACAAAAAACCCCATCCTAGCGGATGGGGTTTTTTTATAGTCTTTAACTCTCTTTTCAATCGACAACGTTGAAAATCGTTTTAACCGCACAATGATCGGATACCGTATCATTGTACCGCTGAAGTTTTCCGCGATCACTTTGATTACAAGGACCAATAACATGGTGGAACGTCACTTTATCAGCCAAAGTACCCGTCATCCATGCACGGTCAAACTTTGCAGGCTGATAGGTCTCATGGGTGGTCGCCCATGAATATGACTCCGGCGATGGAACTTCTTCCATTTGATTACTAGATAAAATGCGAGTGAAGTTTTCAGGATCATCATTATATGTGTTGAAGTCACCGACGATCGTAACAGGTAAGTTGCCATCTCGTCGTTTTACGTAGTCCGAGATGACCTGCATCTGCTTCACTCGAACGGAAGAGAAGTCTGGCGCAGACTTCAAATGCACAGCAAAAAGGTGCATCAGTGGTTTCCCAGAGTTCGTCTTAATGACGCCGTGCACTGCGGGGCGAAGCTCACCCGTCACATCAACATCGTCTAAAGTATATGATTTTGCACCTGGAGCTTTTTCAAAACGAAGATGGGGCTTGACGCAAACCACAACATGCTGATGGTCTGGATCCTTGTGGCTGTAGGATTGACATGCATAACGACGCTCCAGCAGCACCTCTGCCAATAGCTTCACGTCAACAATCTCTTCGAAAGCGAGGACATCACCCATCAGGCCGCTGTCTGTCATATGTTTGCGGATTGTTGGGATTCTATTTTCTTCAATGTTTTGCTTATTTTCTCCGTTTTCAATTTTACGCTGACCAAACCAACGAAGATTGAACTGAACGAGAGTCAACTGACCTTTGCCGGCCGACGTGTCCACGCTAGCCTGAGCGAAATCAGACCCGCCCCCTGCGACCAAGAGAAGAACTACAATTGCTCGTAAGGATTTAAGTCTCATGCAGTCTCCTTCTGCGGTTAGCAGGCAGTGCGCAACGTATTCCGCAGTCCCTGCGGAAAACAGTAAAAACAATTATTTAAGCTCTGCTGTGGAGTGTAGCGTGTCTCTGAAATTCTGAAAATAATAAAAATCATTTTTTTGGGTAATTTATAAATTTTTAACAATTTGTCCTATTTTAAGGCAAGTTGTGTGAATTCAGCTGGTTAGCGATCTGCGAACATAAATTTTTCGAATTTCTTCGACCCACAGAACAAAACTTGCCACCACTCCAATTGCAAAGACGTTAAACATAGAAATTGGCTCCGTATGAAAGAAGCGAGCCAAGGGCTGCCAGTAAATGACTAGCCCGTGCAGAATGTTAGCAATAATCAAGCCACCCAAGAGCCATTTATTACCAAGAATGTTCCAAGACAGAGCTGAGCGAGTGGATGAGCGACAGTTTAGTAAGTTAAACCACTGACAAACCACCAACATGGTGAAGGTTTCCGATTGGACCAACGCTGTCGGCGCACCTTGATAAGATCGGAGTAAAAACCAGCCAAACGTGGAGAAGACCGAAGTGCTCACCATAAGCGGGATACGTCTAAGCATGGTTTTATCGAATAAAGGCTCTTGTGGCGATGTGGGCAGCCGGCGCATTTCATCGCCCTCCATCGGTTCCATAATAAGATTCACAGTCAAGGCAGTTTCCGAAACCAGATTAATCCAAAGTATCTGGACCGCAGCCAGCGGCGCGTGAAATCCGAATAGCAGAGCTAGCAGCAGAACCACAAGCTCATCGATTGATGTCACAAATAAAAAAAGCAGTAATTTTTTAATATTCTGATAAACGAGCCGACCTTGTGCGATAGCTGCAATAATTGTGGCAAAATTATCGTCCGTTATAACTATTTTAGCCGCTTCTTTTGCAACCTCCGTACCACTCATGCCCATGGCAACGCCGACGTCGGCTTGAACCAGAGCCGGCGCATCGTTGACGCCGTCACCCGTCATCGCAACAACATGTCCTGATGCCTGCAAAGCCCTGACTATCGTGAGCTTTTGCTCTGGGTGAACTCGCGCAAAAACTGTGATGTTTTCCAACTTACGCGATAATTCACTTAAGCTTAGTGCCTGTATCTCATCTCCTGACATCGCTTGTATGCTAGCGTCGGCAATACCAAGCTGCCCAGCTATGGCCACAGCTGTCACTTTATGATCCCCAGTGATCATAATCGGCTTTATTCCAGCTAATTTCGCCTCAGTAATTGCAGCCCTGACCTCATCTCGAGGTGGATCCATCTGAGCTACAAGCCCCAAAAACTCGATACGCCCAGATAGTTGATCAAATCCTTGATCGATAGCGAGGCGATAATCTTTCACCACGCCAAACGCAAGAACTCGAAGCGCGTCAGCTGCCATACTATCGGCCAGACGGCGGTATTGCTCTAAACTGACAGGTGAGAACGCCTTCTGGTCTGCCTGACATCTGGCAAAAATTGCTTCCGGCGCACCTTTGACATAAACCGAAGGCCGTCCGTTCTCATCGTGTTCGGTTGCCATCATCTTGAAGTTTGGATCAAATGAAAGCTCCCGCCGTCTCTGTTGATCCGACCGCAGCTTTAGACGACTTAGACCGCTCTTTTCGGCACAAACTAATAATGCAGCCTCGGTTGGGTCACCGGTGATTTGCCACTGATCCTGATCTTTTGGCGGCATAAATAAGTCCGCATCATTGCAGCAAACAGCAGCTCCCATAAGCCGAACAAAAGAGGAGTCATTCAATAACTCTGCGGGGTCCAGGGGCCTTGATGAGTCCGATTTTAAGAAGTCCCCCCGACATGAATATCCAGTCCCAGTTACCGATACTTGGCCGAGTTTCCCAGGAACTGCCAGGCGAACTACGGTCATCTCATTGCGTGTCAACGTGCCCGTTTTATCTGAACAAATGACCGTAGTGGAACCAAGCGTTTCAACCGCAGATAATCGGCGTACGATGGTTCGCCTCTTAGCCATTCTTTGAACACCTACGGCCAGAGCAATGGTCATCGCAACTGGTAGTCCCTCTGGCACGATTGAAACCATCTGACTAATAGCGATCATAAAAATCTCAGAAAATTCCATACCGTGGATGGCACCGAGGATCACCGTCAGCAGGAAAAACAAGACTGCTGCCTTCACGATCATTTTGCCGAAATCATGGATTCTCGCTTCCAAGCGAGTTTTTACATACGGCACTTTGCCCGTCATTGCTGCGATTTTTCCAAGCTCGTTGGATTTACCGGTACTGACCGCAACAACGACTCCTCGGCCGCTCGTGACATAGGTACCCGCATAAACCATATTGACTCGATCTGCCAAACTGGTCTCAGGTGGAAGCACGCTAGATTTTTTAGTGATGGGCAGTGACTCTCCAGTCAATGAAGCCTCTGAAATCTGTAGGCCATGGGCTTCGATAATTCTGCCATCCGTTGGAACGCCGTCTCCTGCAGTAATATGAATTATGTCACCGGGAAGTAGGTCACTTGCCGCTATCTCACGCGCTTGACTATCTCTTGTGACTTTTGCAGATAGATTGATGAGCCGCTTTAAGGCAGCTAAAGAGGCCTCTGCACGCCCCTCCTGAACGGCACCGATAAGTGAATTCAAAAAAATAACCATGAAGATGACTGCTGCGTCTTTACCATGACCAATCGCTAATGCGATCAAGGCTGCAATAATCAAAAGATAAATAAGGGGACTTAGAAATTGGCGTAATAAGATACCGGAGAACCGTCTGCGCTCGGCCTCGGGGAGATTATTCGTACCGTATTTTTCTCGTAGTTTCAGGAGATTATTTGTTGAGAGACCGTGACCAACGTCAACATCAAAAAGAGCCAGCACGTCTTTTGTTTCGAGTTCATGCCAGAGTTTTTGCATTGAAGATCAAAGCTCCTTTGAGAGAGCAGTGACTACTGCGCCATCTGCTGACTTTTTTCACCCTTGGCTGATTTCGAAAACTTACGACTCACAACCCAAACAAATGCAGTGAGCATGCCAATAGCAAGACCAGCTAATTGCGCCGCGATGAGCTTATCAGTGGCCCAGGTAGCCGCCGGCTCACAGTTTGTGCTAAAACTTACAGGCGGCGTAACCAGCATCGATATGACCCGAGGGGCAATCCAGGTAGAAATAACTGCTCCAGTAATTCCAAAACCAAAACATATGCTTAAAATCTTGTGCATGGGCTAGCCCCTTTCGTTAAGTCGCTAAGTAATCGAAAAATTGATGCTATTACCGCTTCTGGGTAGCCAAAAGATCTCTGATTTCCTTTAACAGTTTCTGATCCTCTGTTTCGGAAGGAGGTGCGACCTCGGCTTGCTCTGCTTTTTTCTTGGCTAAAACAAGTCCGATGAATTTGACCATGAATAGGTACAAGGCAAACGCCACGATCAGAAAGTTAACAACCTCACCCAAGAACAAACCATAGGGTATCGACTTTGATCCAGCCGTGATTTTCCAATCCACGTAGCCCTGCTCGCCCGGGGTCAGAAGGCCGACGGCAGGCATGAGAATATTCTTTACGAGGGAGTCCACAATCTTCCCAAAAGCCGCCCCTATCACAACACCTACAGCCATATCGACCACACTGCCCTTAAAGGCAAAACTCTTAAACTCGTCAAACATGGACTTAATCTGTTTGGTGGCCATCGTCGGATTTACGGCTTGAAATTGCGGCTTCATATAAAACCCCCTATGAGTAACGTGTTGGGGCCGACCTCAGCTCAAGCAGACGACCCCTCATGAAGGCCTGCTCTATACCGCTTCTGTGAGAGGCTGAAAAGCACTAATTCGAGTTGTGTGAACCTCAGGACAATGGTGGTGACCAGGACGGCCCTTGCTCATATGCCGTACAAGTCTGCCTCTTCGCTCAAAATGGGCTTAATTCGCTCAAAAAAATCACCGAGACTTGAGCGTATGTGACGCATCCCGTGGGCTTCTTTGACCCATGATGTCACATCTCTTTGAGGAATACGCCCCACCGGGCAACCATATTGACCAAGGGCAAACCCCCTTTTTGACAGGAGATAGATGGTGCTAAGAATGAGATCCAAGCGAGAATACCAGACGACGGCCCTGCTTGAGTCTGAGCCTGTATATATCTTGGGGACAATGTTGTACTCGCCGTCCTCCGTGAATACTCGTCGATGCATGGCTGGCTGCAATGACCACCAGATTCCGGGCTTTGCAACCACGTCCGTGGCCTCTACGAGTAACTTGAGGGTTTCCGCCCATACTAGACTGCCCATGCTGTGCGTAATGACCGTAGGCCCGACCCGACTCTCTGAGCTCCACTCGAGGGCAAACGGCAAAAGACAGTGGGCTGCTTCCCGGGCCCGGCGCTCAACATCGCGTAAATAGCTGCGACACTTCGGCAGCTCGCTGAGGGCGAATCGCAATCGTCCAAGCATCGAGGCGCCTAACAGGTCACTTAATGCAATGTTGTTGGTCAGAAGACTGTTCCAAACGAATACATAGATCTCACGATCAGCTGTTCGCTGTGGCCCCAGGATATCAAGCATGGGCCATACGAGATCACTGAGGGTTTCTTCAGGCGTCGCAAACTCGATGCCATGAATGAATAGCAGCGGAGCTCTCCCCTGGGTGTGAGCCCCATGTTTCACAAAGGGAACCAACTCTAAAACCGACCGGTTTTGCACCAATCTGAAAATTGCTCCTTCGCCCCGTCCAAATGAAAGCACGTTGCCACCTCCAGCGTCCCTGCCGAATGAGACTCAAACACTGGAGTATTTTGAACAAGGATTAAGTAGGCGGTGTAAAGAACATGCAAATAATTAGTTAAAGAAGGCTTCGAATTTGTTAAGGTATTCGGTAAGTTGCAGTCAAGTATCATCACCCCAATTAATACGATATAATTTCGCGATGGATAGCCAAATTCAATCAAACCAAAGAACACCGGTAAGCCTTCGTAGATTGGCTAGTGGAGCCCAATTTGAGCCACCCGCGTCTGGCGAGCTCTACCAATATCTTTGCCCTGTCGATCACAAATCAAATGTCGCAGCCATTTTAGGCCTTCGGTGCCGGCAGGCGTCTAAAAACGCCCCCATACTCATCATTCACGATGTGGGTGAGAGGGCTGATATGTATTGGGAGTGTATGAAATTTTTGTGTGACCGAGGACTAAGTAGTTACTCATATGATCAACGCGGTCACGGTATCAACGCTGACCTCTCCGGGCATTTGGATAGATTCCAAGAACTGGTCTCTGACGTGCTTCAGATCGCCTCATGGCTTCGTCATATTCATAATGGACAATCTCCTATAGTGGTGGGCCAAGGTTACGGCGCTATCGTGGCGACAGAGTTGGCGGCAAAACATCCTCAGTTTGTTCACGCGGTCGTATTGGCCGCTCCCACACTAGAACTCGCGTGGATGCCAGGCCGATTCAAACGTTGGATCATACGGGTTTTGGCAGACATCCTGCCGCGAGTGAAGGTGCCAACCGGCTTACACCCGAGATTTTCAAATCCCTTGCACCGGGTTGTGGGAAAAACCATGGCTACCCGACTCATTAGATCACTGATCGGCCCTTCGCAGCTTCGTCTGACTTTTGCTTTTGCCCGTGAGCTACTTGAGGCGATGGATAAATTTGGCGACTACTTTAGATCTATCAAAAAACCTGTATTGATTCTAAAACCAGGCGAAGACGAGGTCGCACGATTTGAATCCGTTGATCAAATTACACTGTCTAGTCCTGACAAAAACAGAATCACGACGAGAGTCGTAGCCAACGTACACCACAACGGGTTTACTGAAGGCAAGATACCCATGTCGTCTATCCTTGATGAGATCATCTCGTGGAACGACATGTTACGCAGTCAAAAAAATCTACAAAGTGACGCTGGGATTTAAATAAAAAATGGACAATATTTTCGCACAATCTCTTGGCAGAATGAATAAAATCAAAGTTGCGACTCACAGGACATATGTCGCGTTTTCTATAATTAGAGCTATTAATGTTGGACTTATAGTTGCAGCTTTGTGGAGTGATATTGATCCATCTTACCCCTTAGCCCACATTGTCTGCGGACTCTTAACCAGCATCTCTGTTTTAAGGTTTTCATCTTTAAGACGCCCCCACACGATTACTAAGGCATCACTTCTTCTCTCGCTAGACATTCAGTATCCAGCAGCAACTCCGTCACCTTTTTGGGAGGTCGATCAGGCGGAGCCCAAAAAGGATTGGGAACCCAGGCTTCTTTTGGAGGAGCGAAAATTGCGATCCTGGGAGAATCAGCGACTGTCAACAATGGCGGGATCGGTGGTCTTGTCTAGTTTACTTGCGGTTTTTATGTTGACGAAAGCACCTATCGATCTCGGAACCGCAGCGGCAGATGCCAGGCAATTATTGACCGCTTTAACAGGTGGTATGACACTGGAGATTTTAGACGGCGCTGCACCGAAGAAATCTAATAATCTAACTATGAACGAGCCTATTGGCCTCTCAACCAGCTCACCGCCGACCATAGAGCTAATTCCTTCGAATATGCTACGCTTAACCGTAATTCAAGTGTCGTCTACTCAAACGCCGCCGGTAATTACCTTAAAGCCGGATGGTACAACCCCACCTCTGACTATTCAGATGTCCCCGGCTGGACCACCCACGACTCGTCAAACTTTATGGTCAGCGGAGTTTTCTGCGCCTGAAACTGCAGATCTGATTATTCCGGCAATATCTTCGAAGACGGCGGCAAAGCTGGTGGTAACACCCCTTCCGACCCCCAAGGTGGACATGGTTTTTGAATCTTTCGGTAGAGACCCGTGGCCAGACCATGAGTTGTTGACTCTAAAAATAAAAGTCTCATCAGTGCACCCTCTGGACAAAGTTCTCCTAAAAATCACGACTAAACAGAAAACTGCCCAGGAATCCGTTTTGAATATCTCTGGTGACACAACATCCGTTGACACCGTCTACAAGCTCAATCTCCAGCCTTGGATGGAAGAAGACGTTGTTGAATTTGATATCGTTGCCGAGGCGACAGACCGGGCAGAACCCAGTCCGCTAACTGGAAAAAGTCAGCCCATCCACGTCAAGGTAGCCAGTGCCTACGGCAGATACCGACAAGCTTTGGACACTTTGCGTTCACTCAAGTCATCTCTCGACGATGCACGCAGCAGTGGCCAGGCCATACCGGCGAAGGCAACTGAAACGATGCAAAGTGTTCTCAAACAAAGCGAAGACACACCATTTTTTGATGGACTAGACCGCTCTCAACTGGCTCAAATGTCGCAGAAATTAGCGGAAGCCATGAGCGCAAAATCTTCGTTTAAAACTCAAGAAATAGCTGATGAGGTCGGCGAATTCCTGCTGGAACACGAGATACTAGACGACCGCGAGCGGGACCGCGACTTGTTCATAGCTATTCGTGCATTCTCTAGAGCTCTCGATAAGCCAACATCGGAAAGAGTTCTCGAGGCCAAGCACATGGCGGCACGCATGCTAAATTTTTTGGATGAGCGTCACAAGCGATGGGCCGTCCGGGTTAAGTTTCTTGGTCCAGGCAATGCACCCTCAAGCTGGGAGCGGATCAATCAGCAAAAGCCCTTCAAATCGAGCGTAAATAGAACCCTTGCCGATGCGGAGCTTGATCCGAAAAAGTCGCAAGGACATCTGAGTACGTTGGCCAGCCAATACAGAGCCTGGATTGAGGAGCTTGAAGCCAAGGAAGATCAGCTTCGGGCAAAGCTTGAAAAACAGCGCCAGCAGGGAATCGCTAATGCCCAAAATGATTTGCGTGAACTGCAACAAAGGCAAGATCAAATATCGACCGACCTCGATCGCGCAACGGAGAGGTTGGCTGACGTAGAACAAAAGTGGCCCGCCGCCCGGGCCGCTGAAAACAGCAACATTAGCCAAGCCAACGGTTTACTAGGTAAACTTCGCGCACTGTCTCCCAACGCGGGCGAACGCCTCAACGCAGCTATTGAAGCCATGGGCCTAGCCCTGACCTCAGGCGAAGGCGCACAATTTGCGCAAGCAGAAAGTGCATCGGATCTTGCTGGCAGACTTCTTCGCGACGCCCAGCAAGCAGCCTCACGAAGTCAAAAACAACAGGGCCGTGGACGTCGACGACGTACCGGAGGTGATGAGTACCACGGCACCTCAATCGGTGGCCAGGTTGAGATAAAGAGCGAATACCAGGTAGATCCTCGCTATCGCGAGGAGATCCTAAGAGATGTCGAAAGTGAAATCTCGAACGGCGAAAACAAAGCTATCCTCGATGGATGGCTTCACGAAGTCGTGAGGTAACAAGTCTGAACAGTTGGACAACAAATATTGCCAGCACTCGCGCCTGGAAAATGTCTTGCGACATACATGTACCATTTGCCATTTCATCGGAGACGCTTGATCAGGCCAACTTTGTTCTAGTAAACATCCAAGACGACAATGGACTAGTTGGAGTCGGCGAAGCTAGCCCTTTTCCAACCCTTACAGGCGACAACATCAATGGCGTCCTGCCCGTAGCTGAGGAAATCCTTGATCACCTCAAGGAGATGACACCCATTGCGGCTCTGCGCTATCTTCGTACGATCAGGGAAGAGACATTCACATCCTCTCCGAGTGCTTATGTTGGCGTCGAGATGGCTCTATGGGATCTATACGGCAAGCAGCTAGGCATCCCTCTGGCCGGCATATGGGGCGGCCGGATGTACGATAAAGTCACTACAGATATCACCATGCCCATCATGACACCTAATACGGTCGCAGATTTCTGGGCCCTTTACAAAGATCACGGCTTTGAAGTCATCAAAATCAAAGTCTCAGGACATGTATCTGACGACTTGGATATGATCGAAGCACTATTTAAGGTGGTCTCAAGATCAACCCAAGTCACTCTTGACGGAAATCAGGGATACCGCCTCGATGACGCTAAGTCATTACTTGCACGTCTTGCCGAGCTCGGAACAGTTCCCTTATTTTTCGAGCAACCACTACCCGCCGACGACTGGGATGGGCTAAAAAATCTTCAAGATTCCACCGGAATACCGGTGTGCCTGGACGAGACAATTATCACGCCTGAGGATGCCATCCGTGCTGTGCGAGAAAAAACCGCGGGTATGATCAATCTTAAAATCATGAAGTCAGGGATTGAAGAGACGTCTAGAATTATCTCGGTAGCTCGGTCAGCAGGTATTGCTCTCATGATTGGCGGCATGCTTGAGAGCGAGATCGCCATGGGATGCAGTTTACAGCTAGCTTGTGGTTTTGGTGGTATACAACATTTTGATCTGGATACACCTTTTTTCCTTAAGAAATTCGTGTGCAGCGACAGTCCGTGGCATGCGAACTCCGCTACGCTTGTGCGTCCATCAGGACCAGGACTGGGATTGTCGCTAGCAACATGAGACTGAACTACATCGCAGATCTAAAGTGCTTTACGATTCTATCGATGGCTTGATTTCTAATCGCGTCCACCTCATGAAAAATCTCATGACGACTACCCCTCAGAGTCACGGCTTCACAATGAGCCGACTTTTGGCAGACCTCTCGTGATGAATTTGGTTCGACATAACCGTCATCATCGGCCATGAGCATGAGCGTACCATCTAGCCGCGGAAATCGGTCTATTGAAACTTCTGAACCGAGCATCATGGCCATCCGAAGCCATCCCCATGATGTGCCAGACGCGTAATATTCGGGATACTTTAGTGATATTTTATGGGATGCAAGCCACCTAGCCCGACTATTCGTTGATATATTTGTCTCGAAGGTTTTTTCTTCAATGGGTACCGTTCGTCGACCCCACGCGGTCCTCTCACACAAACCGATATGACAATAGAGTCTAGCCATCGCCGAGATAAAAAAACGTGGTACGGGTGTTTTAGGCCAAATAAGCGGCGCCGTCATAACCGATCGCTTGACAAGGTAGGGAAATTTTTGAGTCGCCGACATAAACACTAAAGCACCTGTCGAGTGTGCGACCACCACAGGAGATCGATCATCATTTTCAGGCATTATGACCTGCTTGATCATACGAAGTACAGCTAGCGGATAACGCTCAGGCGTGTCGACATGAACTATACGACTGTCGAAACTAGGATTATTCATGAGCCTTTCACTGGCACCCTGACCAGGAAGATCCAATAGATACCAAGGCCCCATCTCGGGCATTTGCCGTGAGAGATCTGTTACCAGTTCGATATATTTCATGGCTGGCTCTGTGTAGCCCGGAATAATCAAAACTGGTTGGCCCTGGTTCGCGGGACCGCAGCGCCGATATGCAATCTTGCGCCTTGGCGTCAGTTCGTCAGAAAATTCACCATGCTGGCATGCCTGCCATGGCGCATCGATGAGTTGATCCCAGTGCCTCTCAAGGTCTGCTTCAATGGCTGCGTCAGCTACAGGTAAAAATAAGGAAAACCTGATTAAAATCAGGATTCTGAGAGCTATTGATGCGCTGCGGCTAGAGGTCATTTTTCGAGTCCTTTGAAAGTTATTTTAGCAGGTCATTTCCCTGTGTTACCACCTATATTCGTATGCTATGATCTGCCGTCTCGGGTTAGTGACAAATCAACGCATAAATAAGGCATGGCGTGACTTATGGAAGAAAAAGACAATCCAAAACTTTACCGCATTCGCCACTCAATGGCCCATGTGCTTGCTCAGGCCGTTCAGACAAAATACCCAGCCGTGAAACTTGGTTTTGGCCCTCCGATTGAACATGGGTTCTACTATGACTTTGATTTTTCTGGGACCGAGTTTCAAGAAACTGATCTCAAAGAACTCGAAAAACTCATGCGCAAAATCATTGGCCAAGGCCAGGAGTTTAAGCGAGTGGACTGCGAGCTAAACGAGGCCGTCGAAACCATTAAAAAATACCGAGATGAACCTTACAAGATCGAAAACATCAAAAATATTGCGGGCCGCGGTGAGACGAACTTTAGCTTCTACACCAACGGTAACTTCGTCGATCTTTGCGAAGGCCCTCACGTGGACAATACCCGAGAACTTCAAAGTGCTGCATTTAAGCTAGACAGGGTGGCAGGTGCGTATTGGCTGGGGGATGAAAAACGTCCGATGCTAACACGGATCTATGCTCTTTGTTTTGAAAAGCAACCCGAGCTTGACGAGTTCTTGAAACGCCGCAAGATGGCCGAAGAGTTTGATCACAAAAAACTGGGCAAAGAACTGGACTTCTTTGAATTTGACGATCTGGTTGGCAAGGGCCTACCGCTGTGGCTACCAAACGGCACGGTTATTAGAAACGAAGTCCAAAAATTCGCTGAAGAGATGGAATTTAAATATGGCTATAAGCGCGTGGCCACACCTAACATCGCCAAGCAGGATCTTTACTTAAAGAGCCAGCATCTTCCGGCCTATGAAGACTCCATGTTTCCTCCGATGATTGTAAAGGACGAGGAAGGAACAGAAGCCACCAGGTTTTTTCTAAAGCCTATGAACTGTCCTCACCATCACTTGATTTACTCCAGCCGCATGCGTAGCTACCGAGATCTCCCTCTGAGGCTTGCAGAATACGGTACTTGCTACCGCTACGAACAATCGGGAGAACTTTCAGGCCTTATCCGCGTACGCTGCATGTCTATGAATGATGCGCATATTTATCTGAGGCATGACCAGTTCGAAGACGAATTCCGTAATCTCATGAAAATGTATCAGGAGTTCTACGACACTTTTAAATTGTCATCTTACCGATTTAGACTATCGGTTCGCGGCAAGGAGAACGCTCACAAGTTTAAAGGTGACGCGGCGATGTGGGATAAGGGCGAGGCTCTCCTAGCTAAAGTCCTCAAAGACATCGGTGTAGACTACTACGTGGGCGAGGGCGAAGCAGCGTTCTACGGCCCAAAAGTCGACATCCAATTTAGAAACCTCATGGGCCGAGAAGAGACCGTCTCGACCATTCAAGTTGATTTCTTAAGTCCAACGAATTTTGACTTAAAATACACGGAAGCTGGCGGCGGCGAGGGCGTGCCAGTTATCATTCACCGGGCACCTTTGTCCACTCACGAACGCTTCATCAGTTATTTGATCGAATATTACGGCGGCGCATTCCCAACTTGGGCGTCACCTGTGCAGGTCAATATTATCGCCGTCAACCAAGACTGCGAGGCGTTTTGTAAAAATCTTGCTGACGAGCTTCACAAAGACTACATCCGCGTAGAAGTGGACACGTCAGACAATAGCTTTAACAAGAAAATCCGTAATTCCACCGTCCGCAAGACTCCGATCACCCTGATCGTAGGCAATAAGGAAGTGGAAGAAAACAAGGTCACCATCAGACGCTACGGGATCGATAAGCAAGAAACCATGGTTGTGAGCGATTTCAAAGCTATGCTCATGGATGAGATCAAGAGCCGCAAAATGCTGCGTGAGCCGATGAGTTCGTTGTTATAATATCAGGCTTAAGGGTGCCTAACCGACCTTCCGCTTGTCTTGGGGGTCGAGGTCGATCCCTCCAAGCGCGTCGCCTTTAACGTCGTTTTGACTAAAAAAGTACTGATACTTAAGATGCTCGGTAGGCCCTACTAACTCCTGGTCGACATAGGCCTCGTGCAATAGTTGAACTTCCCAGTATAGATCGATGCCGTGGGTTTTGGTGAGCATCTGTGCTGGATAGAGCTTTTTATAAATATCATCAAAGGAGATCTCTTCAGGAAAATGAACGTTGATCTCTAGGCCTGCTGGTAAATTAGAAACTTTCTTCTTATACAGAGTCATCGCTCGTACCGGATATGAAAACGTCGCTTCACGCCTGTTACGTCGTGATCCCGTCATGTAGGATCCTTTCTCTAAGTTACACGCAACGATTATAAGTTCTGCAGATTCTAGGGGCACTCTAGGAATTCCAGAAATCAAATCTTTCACCTGAAATTTGGTGCCTGGCGTAAACATGCTTGGTTTGGACGTCAGGCGAAAACTCATATAACGTCTCAATTCCCGCCTTATTGTAAACCAGGCCGCAGCAGCAGCCGAAAAATTCCATCCCATTGCGCTCATAAGAGGGGATGTAGTTTCTCCCTTAGAATTGCGCTGCGAATACACCCATGTCATCGCCTCAGACACGAACTGGTCATGAACTCCAATAACCGTATTAATAACTAAAAAGAGGCCAGCTAAAAACCCAAGGTATACGACAACCATCCGGGCATTTGCAGGAATTGCAGCCATATTTTTTAAGAATGAAAATTCATCTTTCGGCTCAATCACTTCCTCATCGTCTTCGACCGGAACCCTCGTCCTAGGGAGAAATCCCATATTGGCATCCACGTGGATTTTTGTATCAAACAGAAAGCCGGTGTCGACTTTTAAGATCACGTTTACGGAAACATCAATCTTCTCTCCCTCGTAGGAGAAGCATTGTAAATGCTTCCTGCTCACAGGTATTTCAATTTTATTCTGACGCAGAACGAAACTTCTCTCGATCTTGTCGTCTTTATTAACTGGCTCGACTTCTTTAACCTTAACCTGACGTGCAATCGTCAGCGTAGCCGATCGCCCAATCAGGCTAGGATCATGTACCGATATTTCTAAAATAATATCGCTACGACTTCCAAATGCCTTCTGCACTTGGCCTGACGCCACGGCTTTTACTGAAATTTTGGACATGCTGCCCCCAAATGGCGTATCGGTCGTAGAGCTTGATTACTTAGCCCAGAATTTGTAGCCGTCCGGTACGATCGGACGGCTCTTGCTAGCTGCTGATTTAATTGTGAATCTGTTAGATTTTGTGGAAATGCAAAGATGGTAATCGTGTGGGAATGGTGAGCTGATATGTTTCTAAGACTACAGATCAAACAATAGTCAATCAGTCGGGTGTCCCCAATAAATACATGGATCTTAAGTGTCGTCGGAACATGGCCATCACAAACAAGTGAAGTATAGCTTGCGTGTTTTTGTAGATCCACCAGGGCAATGCCGGTACAAAATCAAAAATAGCGACTAGAACAAACTTTCCTCTAAGTACCTCTCTGAATTCGAAGCGCCCTTTCGGGTGATGCCTGGAACTAAGTAACAGACCTCCGGAAATATAAAACATCTGACGATGTTCTGAACTTCGATCTTGGGCGTACTTTAGTTCAAGTAGAGCAATATCAAATCTAGAAAAAAATGGTCTGAAAACGAACGTTAGGCTGCCGTCAAGATCCTGGCGTACAAATATGAGCCGTCTAAAAAACTGAATCAGCCAATTTGCATATTCCTTAGTGACCCAGGCAGCGGTCAAACCCATGATGAGTGGAAGACGTTGTACAGAGCACACCAGATTCACTAATACTTTTGCTGGTGTCTTGGCGACACCTGTCGGGGGGCGAGAGATCTGGCTGGCGGCGGGCAAAACCTCCTGTGATGGTTTGAGCGCTTCAGCAAGGCATTCCTTAAAACCTTGAGGCTCAATGCCAAGTTTTTCCATAATGGTCAGGTCTCTTGCCACCATCTCATGTCTTAAGCTTTGTACTAGCGGTCCAATGAGCTCCCTTGGGGCTCCCGTCACCAAAGTAACCCACAGTCTTGATAGGTTTGGACTAAATAAAAAAATCGGCAGGAAAATTCTTTTCTTGCCAATCTGTCTGGCAACTTCCCTCATCATATCGATATAGGTCATCACATCTCTGCTACCCAAATCATACTGGCCACTTTGAATCTCAGGATGCTCAATTAATCGCGTGATGACTTCCACCACATCCCTAAGACTCACTGGCTGACTTCGTGTTCTTGTCCAGCCTGGGCAGATCATCATGGGAAGCCTCTCAACAAGCTTACGCATAATGTCAAAGGACGAGCCATTTTTACCGATGATCAGACCAGCCCTGAGCGCAACGCAATGAGCCCCATGGCTTTCTAGGGCTGCTTCAACCTCAAGACGGCTGGCTAAGTGGGGCGAAAGATCCTCATCCGGAATGATTCCTCCCAGATAGATAATTCTTTGAACTCTTGCTTTCCGAGCGGCTCTTGCAAAGTTATCGGCGATTAACAAATCAAGATCAGCAAAGCTTCCTTGCGTGAGCTTTGCACTGGGAAGCATGGAATGGACCAGATAGATCGCAATATCAGCACCATCAAGTCCTTGTTCAGCTTGCTTTAAGTTAAATAAATCACATTGCCGCCACTCAATCCCGTCTTCTGTTCGCGAGGACCCACGACTCAGTGCGATTAGGTCGTGGTGCACTCTCAGTTTTTCAATCAGAGCGCGCCCAACAAATCCACTGGCACCTGCGATGCCGACTTTTAGTTTCTTTGCCCCTGATTCAGGATTTGACGTACTCATTTGGACACCGCCTCATGGAACGCAGACCGTACGTCCAAAGGACAATTTAGGCCCTCCAGGTTTTCGTAGAGACAAAGCAGATAAACTCCAAGGCCAAAAAAATCTGGGTGTAGGCGGGTTTTGGTGTTTTTACACGAGACAAAAACCGCGTGCAAAGACTGCTTGAAGTGTGCCAAGGAAAACGTGACAGCATCTTGGGATCCTTGCCCAAAATGACCTTGGATCACTGATTCAGCGTGCGAGAGATTTAGTTTTTCAAGGCCTGCTTTAAATAAGGCGTCATCACCCTGATAAAATCCCGAGTAGAGCTTTTGTAGGCCTTCTTTAAATTCTGGCGTCCAGCCATAGAAGACGGGCTTTGGGGCCCACTCGGTCATGCCATTAAACGCAGAAGACCTAAGATCTAAAATTGTTTTGTGACCTGCAAATAGCTGAGAGAAATAAATTTTTAAGACCATGGATCCAAAATCTTGCCGTTCTTTAAGGCCAAGGTCTCGAATGCTTATCTTTTCACTCAATTTATCAACCAATTGAATTGGTTTGCCGTCGCGAGATTTAACATGCCCAGCAACGGTTGCTGCGGCCTCTGATTTAACGGCTTTAAATTCTTTTGCGCTGGAATAGTCTTTTAAAATCGAACCGAACACTTTCGCCATGCCCAAGGTAGGAACAACCTCAAAAAACACTGGCGACACGAAATCGGTCAATAGCTCCCAGTCAGTTCCCTTTAGATTTTTAAATAGGTAGTCAATCATGCTGTTCGGCCCTTTAGTAAAACTTCAAAGCGCCGGGCATGCTCGTGCTCTTGATGAGCAGCGTGCGCTAATGACTCTTTAAGGGACTTTGGATCATTTGCGCCAAGGCCTGCGAGTGTCGTTTCATAAGTTTTGGCCGCCTCATGCTCAGCCCACACATGAATTCGGTAACAAAGAGGCCTTGGCAAGATAGACAAGAAGCTGCCTAACATCCAGCCGGCAAGAAAATTAAATGGAGTGATCAGCAGAACAAGTACCGGGCTATTCATAAAACTAGCCATACTCTCCTGGTGGGACAATTCTTCGGCGAGAATCTCTCGAAATATTTGTCCACTTGCACCTGGACGCCAGAAGGTTTGAGCCTTATAAATGGCAATGGCCTGCTGCTCTGCGGAATATGCATTTAAAAGCTTAAGCATGACAAGCCCCCTTCAGGCCAATAGACTAGCACGGATCATGCTTTTTAGGAGACAAAATCAAGATGACTACCAAAAAATCAAGCCCGCGTTTCATGTTCAGCGTCGTGTCAGTAATCCTTGCGCTCTTTGCAGTCTCGACTAGAAGCTTACCAGCCACGGAGTCCGGCGTTTACCAATTCAAAGTTAAAGACATTAATAACCGCTCTGTCGATATGACATCCTACCGCGGCAAGGTCTTGCTGGTCGTGAATACAGCATCTTACTGTGGCTATACGTCACAGTATAAATCTCTGCAAAAGACCTACCTGCAATTTAAGGATCAAGGCTTCGAGGTTTTAGGATTTCCTAGTAATGACTTCGGTCGCCAAGAACCAGGCAGCAATAAAGAGATCAAAGATTTCTGTGAGCTGAACTATAAAGTGAGCTTTCCGTTATTTTCAAAAGTGGTCGTGTCGGGCAATCAAAAAGCACCGTTGTTTAAGTACTTGACCGAAGACTCGGGTGAGGCTTTTAAAGGCTCCATCGACTGGAACTTTGAAAAGTTCTTAATCGGGAAGAACGGGCAAGTTGTTGGACGATTTAAATCAGCCGTAGACCCACAAAGCAAAGAGCTCTTGTCGGCTATTTCGGCCGCCATCGGGCCTAAGGGCGGTCAAACTCCCAAAGTAAGCGCCCCTGCGGCAGCTAAGCCGGACAAGTAAGCCCCCTCAATCTTAGGACCACCAAAGGCTTCGCCAGCAAAACAAATCTTTAAGCCGTTTGGACCACTCCAGGCCAAACAGGGTTCTGAGATTGTGGTTTTAGGCGTCGCAAAGCGCCACCTGTGAACCTCGACAGTTGATGGTCTTGTGACTTTTTTCAAATGAAAGTGACGTCTCAACTCGTGACAAACAAAGTCAACGACTACGTTGTCGTTGGCCGTGAATAGTCCGTGACTTGCCTCACTGGATAAATGAACAGTTAAAGCGGCTTGTCTGGAAGAAAGACCCTTAGAAAAATTATCCGCGACGAACGCTAACGGAGCACTGTTTGACTTGGCCGGAAATTTAGTCAGGGGAACTTCCTCTGGATCAAAAAAACCCATAACAGCAATGCATGGTTCATATGAAATCTCGCTCAAGTCACTCATGATTTTTACGAGCCTTTGGTCTCCCTGAAATTTTGCCATCATCGCGGCGGTCTGCGGCAATGGAGATGTGATCATTAATTTCTTACAAAAAAACCTGCTGCCCGTTTCTGATGAGATGGAGATAAATCCATCAATCAATTCGATATCCATGATCTTCTCATTGAGGGCGATGTTTTCTTTGGGTAGTGCTTCGGATAGTTTTTTGGCAATCTGATTCATACCTCCAGCACCCACATACCGAGAATGGCCATCATCCATGTTCTCGCCGAAGCCCCTGACCCACTCTTTGCAAACACCGTTTTTTAGCCACTGATCGACAAGAGCTTTAAACTCGAATGATCTGACCGTAAAAAACTGGGCCCCGTGATCAAACCTTTGATCATCAATGCGCCTGGTCGCCATACGCCCACCGACAGACCTGGCCTTGTCAATAAGCTTCCATGATTGCCTGTTTTCCTTAGCTAAAAACCCGGCTGCCGTGACACCGGATAGCCCTGCGCCAATAATCACAACATCGACAGTTTCTTGTATAAGTTGCATAGGGGCCTCCGTCGCGGCAAAATAGTCTTTCATTATAGTCCGGAAGTCGGACTTTGGAGGCACAAATTTATGACAAAGTACGATTTTTCCGGGAAATATTTTTTGGTGGCCGGCGCTGGCGGAGGAATCGGATCTGAACTCTCAAGGCATCTCAAAAAAGCTGGGGCAAACGTTTTCCTGTGTGGTCGAGACACGCAAAAACTGGAATCTCTCCAACGTGAGCTAGACGCCGATGGCGCATTGATTGACGGCGCAAATTTTGCGAGCTACGAAGACGCCCTGGCCAAAGCCTCAGCTCACGGCAAATTAAACGGCGCTGTCTGCTGCACCGGATCAGTGATATTAAAGTCAGCCCACGCCACAACCCAGCAAGAATTCGATGCGACTATCGCTGCAAACGTCACCAGTGCTTTTGGTATGCTAAGGTCCAGCGCCAAAGCGATGATGGATCAAGGTGGCTCAATTGTATTGGTCTCATCGGCTGCCGCCCAGATTGGGCTTCAAAATCACGAAGCCATTGCCGCTGCCAAAGGAGCTATTATCGGACTGACTCGCTCGGCAGCTACCACGTACGCACGAAGCAACATCCGTGTAAACTGCATTGCTCCTGGACTTACCGAAACTCCGATGACCGCTCGCCTGACATCAAATGAGGCTAGCCGCAAGGCCTCTGAGGCTATGCACGCACTTGGTCGACTTGGTAAACCATCAGACATCGTATCTGGAATGCTGTGGCTCTTATCTGAGGAGGCCAGCTGGGTCACAGGACAGGTTATTGGCATTGACGGTGGACTTGGATCACTGAAGACCAGAGCTTAATGACACCCGGCTCTTAGGTTTTCATATAAGAGAACGAACGATCAAAGAATCAAGAAACCAGTCGGCAGAGGCTCCAAGAACATGCAATGGAGAATCGCGCTACCCTTACTCATACGGACGTCACGAATCAATACCGCTATGCTACCGCCGCGACCATCTCCAATCGGAATTTCAAATTGTACGATGCCGAACTGAAACGTTTCGCGCTGCCATGAGCCCGATTTTTTATTCAGCTGAATACAACAACCACCCGAAGAAATATCAGTCAATAGGCCAACTAGTTTATTCGAGTCACTATTAAACAATGCCTGGATGTTTATCTCTTTGCCGTCAGAAGAAAGCGCGTCAAAAAACAAGTCTTTACAAAGTTGTTTGTCCACAGGCGCTTCTGCCTCAGGGTCTTGCGCAATCCGTCTGACGATCACTTCCTCTTTTGTAATTTTTTTGAAAAATTCATCTGATACATTAAAGAAAGTCGCTGGGATCAAAGTTAGACGGCGAGCGCTTATTCTCGGGTCTAGACTTTTGATAGAAATCGTTAGGAACGAGAAAGCTCCTACTACGCACTGAACAATATAATTTTCCTTATCACTATCAAAGGCCAATAAAAGAACTGTTCCAGCATCCACACCACTTGGAATGACCCCGCGAGGTTCTAGATGAAAAGATGAGCTCGTGGCATCATCCACTCGCAGCAAAGCCTTAAACATATGCTTTTGTGGTGTAAAAACCCGAATTGTTTTCTCGCCGCTAAGGAACGGCAAAAACTCAGGGCGGGTCAATACACGACCCAACATAAATTGCTGAGTTTTCCTTTTTAGGAGAATCTGAACATTTTTTGTAAGATCTTTAATTTGTTGCGACAAAAAATCACTCCTCTTCAACAAGGCATTATACTACAGCATTATAGCGTATTCTAAGAGCTGCGTGTAGACCTTGGAGGCAAAGCTCCCGGCCAATCTTAGCGCTTTTTTTGGGCAGAAGAGGCGGCAGAGCGCTAGGCGAAGCCTCAAAAAAAAGCTATCGTGTCCCATCTAGCATTAGTCTTTGGAGGCTCCTATGCGGATTCTTGTATTTTTACTCATAGCCATTTCAACATCTACGTTTGCGAAATCAAAAAAAACGCCAACCAGCGAAATCCCTGATCGTAGAGAATTTCCTGTTAACGATAAAGTGAACCCATGTGATGATTTTTACGCTTATGCGTGCAGTGATGCGCTCTCTGGATTTAAACTAAGAGATGATCGATCAAAGCATACATTCTCATTCTCTGATTCCAGTGAGCGTCTTCTTAAGAAAAAGGAGCAATTTCTTCAAGATCTAAGCAAACCAAAAACTCCTCTTTCAGAGCGTCGGCAAACCTTAAAGACTGTTTATGATGCCTGTATGAATGTGCCCGCATCGATCTCAGAAGAGAAGTCAGTTATTAGAGAAACTATGGCAGCCATAGCTAGCATAAAAACGCCAGCAGACTACAACGCGTTTAACGCAAAACAATACACTGCCGGCCGAGCAGACGTATGGGACTTCGGTGATATCGCAAATCAGGATAAGCCACTGGATAGTGATGTTTACATGCTACCAGACTTTATGACCCTTCCAGAGAGGTCTTACTATGACAATAAGGAGCTGACAAAAGATTTTCAGCGCGTCATGACCGACTTCTTTAAAACGGTAAAACTCGATCGACCTGAAAAACGCGCAGAGGCCCTATTTGAGCTGGAGAAGTCTTACGCGCAAGTGTTCCCTCTGCCGGCCGAGTTTCGAGAGCTCCTCACAAAACGAGTGTATGTCACGAGGCAAGATCTTCTGAAAAGGTACCCGGGAATTGGCCTTGAATACCTACTGAAGGACGTCCCAGAAAACGTTCAGATCCGCGACTTCTCTCCGGCTGCCATGAAGTGGCTGACCGATTATCTAGCCAGTGCGGCGTCAGATGAGACCAAGTTGGCCATCATGAAAGATCACTTAGCATGGTCGACGGTTTCAAAGTTTCTTGATGATTCAAATCCAAAATTCTTTAAGAAATGGTTCGACTTCCGCCACAAGCACCTCGGAGGCCCCGCAAAAAGATCGCCACGCAAAGAGCGCTGCACTGATTTTGTGATGGACCGATTTGGTCGTGAGCTTGATGCTGAGATGATTGATGTTGTATTTCCTAACTTCCCTTCAGAAAAAATTGTTAGCCTTGGCGAAAAAATCCGTAACGCCATCATCGCACGCATGGAAAAAAGTGACTGGCTAAGTCCCGAGACCAGAAAAGAGGGCCTCGAAAAAGTCAAAGTCATGAAACTTCAGTTGGTGAAACCCTCAAATGACGAAGAGTGGGACTTTAATCTGCCGGGCACTTATCAAAAGGATAAACCCCTATCAAATCGCTTCATGGTCAATACAAAACGCCGGGAGAAAATGATCCAAAGGATTTCAAAGCCTCGAAATCCAAATATTTGGGGCATGGGTCCACTCACTGTTAATGCCTACTACAATCCAACATCCAATAAATTTGTGATGCCGATTGGAATCTTGCAATATCCATTCTTTGACGTGAATGCGCCGGATGAGATCAATCTTGGCGCTGTCGGTGTTGTGCTTGGACATGAGATCGGCCACGGGATTGACGACAAGGGATCGCGCTACGATAAGGATGGAAAGCTTCGTCAATGGATGAAGGACGATGAGGTCAAAACCTTCATGAGCCGAGGCGATCGACTGGTGGCGCAATTTAATGAGATTGGACATAACGGCAAGCTGACCCTGGGTGAGAACATGGCAGACCTCTCAGGCCTCACCTTTGGCTGGGATGCCGCTTTCCCCGGGGGGAAAGGTAGCAACGAGCACAAAAAAGGATTCTACATCCAGTATGCAAGACTCTGGTGTGAGACCATTCGGCCGAAATTCCGGGAGATGCGGCTAAAAACCGACCCCCATGCCACGGGCGAAGCTCGGGTTAACGAGCAGATGAAGCATCAATCAGGATTTGCCGAGCAATTTCGCTGCAAGGCTGGCAACAAGCTTTGGCTGGACCCTGATAAGAGAGTCACGATTTGGTAGTTTTGATCGCCAGTTGTCTTGCCGCTCTGATAAGTGCGCCGTCACTGGCGGCAAAAAAACCAATCGAGCTATCAAAGAAATGCCCACAAACGGGCCTCTACCAAGATGAACAAGGATACTGTCGCCCGGTTCAACCGTACTCCGAAGTTAACTCCAGTTACCACGGATTATGGAAACTAGAGACGAGGGACATTAAACTCAAGCCGGAGACAATAGACCTCGGGCGCCTACTTTTTTTTGATCCGATACTTTCAAACGACGGGACGATGGCCTGTGTCAGTTGTCATGAGCCTAATGAGGCGTTTTCTGGCACCCATGATGGTTTGCGAAATGTGCCTGGGTTAATCAATCTCGCCTATAGCCCTCGTTTTTTTTGGGATGGGCGTGCGGAGACAGCTTCCGATCAGATAAGGGAACCTCTTCTGTCTCCCGTAGAGATGGGCAACAAGTCACTTGAATCTATTTTGGATAGACTCAATCAAGACGAATCTTACAAAGCACTCTTTGCGACGATCCGCGCTGACAAAAACGTCAAAAAAGCTATCAGCTGGTTGGAGGTTGTCTCGGCATTAGATAGCTTTCAAAAATCTCTGATCACATTTACGGCTCCCTATGACCGTTATGTTCTTGGGGATTCAGCTGCTCTGAGCGATAGTCAAGTCAGGGGCCTTAGGCTTTTTAGATCCTTCGCGACTAGGTGCGCCGAGTGCCATACACCCCCACTCTTCACAAATCATCAGATATTGACAGTGGGAGCCCCAGGGGAATCCCGAGCGCTCAAAGTGCCCACTCTTCGCCAAATCGCCAAGACCGGGCCCTACACCCACAGAGGTGCATTTGAAACGCTACAAGATGTGGTAAAGTTTTATAATGATGGCGGTGGACGTTCTAAAAATGGCATATCAGGCAAAGACACCCACTGGCATGTCAGACCCATCGGCTTGACCGGTGCAGAGCAACAAGAGTTAGTGGACTTTTTAGGGGCTCTCACTGATGACAGTTGGCATGTTGAGATACCGAAGTCCCTACCGTCTGGTCTGAAGCCGGTTTCTGTTAATTAGTACCAAATTATAAGAGACAAGGATGTCAGATCAATGAAGCAAATCATCATAATAGCCGCATCTCTTCTGCTTAATCTTCCATTGCAAGCAGCCGAGCTCAATGTGAAGCCCGGCGAGAAAATTCAGGACGCCATAAACCGAGCCAGTCCTGGCGATACGATTCTTATTCCGCCGGCGATCTACCATGAAAATCTCATTATTGATAAGCCGAATATCACCCTCCGAGGCTACGTTAACGCAGGTGAGTGGCCTGTATTGGACGGTAAAAATAAACTGAACGACGGTATAATCGCCTCTGGCTCGGGTTTTACAGTCGAGTGGCTTCACATAAAAAACTATAAAGCTAACGGCGTTACAACACAGGCAGCAGATAACGTGACGATTCGGCATTTGATTGTCGAAAAGACGGGGATTTACGGCATCTACCCAACTCTTGGTCGCAATGTTGTTATCGAAGACAGCGTAACTTTTGGAATTGCGGACGCTGGAATTTATATTGGCATGTGTCAGCATACGGATGTTCGGCGAAACGAAGCCTACGATAATGTAGCAGGCATAGAATCAGAGAATTCTCACGACGTACTGATCGAAAATAACTATGTCTACAGAAATACCAGCGGCATCCTCGTGTTCACTCTCCCTGAGCTCCCCAGAAAATCAAGCGGCAACATCATTGTTAGAAACAACCTGATCTCTGGCAATAACATCATGAACTTCGGAGCCAAAGGTTCGATTGTAGCCAGTGTACCGCCTGGTTCTGGCGTCATCGTGCTTGCTGCAGACGATGTCATATTTGAAAACAACATTATTCGTGACAATAGCCTTGCTGGACTTATTATCGCCCATCACGGTGCCATTCCTCATATGGCTAAAGATCCTCAGGTTGAACCTAATCCAGACCGGGTGAAGGTGCTGAAAAATCTTTTCTACCGCAACGGCACTAAGTCATTCGCCGATCTAGTTATCTGGACACGCTATCTGATTAAACAGATTATCAGTACCGGGATTCCAGAGGGGGCCGATGAAGGTCTCATACCTCGCGGCGGTGACGTTGTCGGCACCAAGGAAGGCAAAGATCTTTGCATATACCAGCCGGAAGCTCTCAAGCTTCGAGATACCGAGCACTTTGGAAAATGCTCTGATGCGGCCCAGGATAATCCACCCAAAACCATGCTGGTCGATAGCAGCAAGCTACCGGAAGTATCCGCGACAAATCTTGGAGAGCAAACTTATGCAGCCATTTGTGCCGGTTGTCATGCCATCAATTACCAGTTGATCGGCCCGCCTGTGAAAGAAATTCAAGCCAAGTACAAAGATAATCCTGAAGGTATCGTTAATTTCGCTAAGGCGCCTGTAAAAGTCCGAAGCGGTTTTCCTCAAATGCCGCCGCAAGCATACCTTGGCGATGAAAAACTAAGAGCAGTTGCGGGATACATTTTGCAGTTGAAATAAGACTTTTACTGATCTGAAAAATGGCCGCCTCCGAATGTTCCTACTGGATGGCTTAGAAAGCTAAGTGTAAAGCCCCAGCCAAACCACCCACCGTAGCACCATATACAACATGGGCTAGCAAGTGTGTTACGGCCACATTCATGCCAGCTATTCTAAATTGCTCGAGTGGGTGATGCTCTGCCACAAAAACAACGAGAGTTATAGATGTCACAAGCCCCTGAGCAAAACCACAAAATGCACCTAAGAGAACGTGGCGACCAATACTTGCACTCGTAATTTCCGGGAACATACTCCACACAAAAACATAAACCAAAGCAAATGCCACCCCACTGAGCAAGTGAATTGCCAAGCCTGGCTTCAGTGAATTCTCATACTTGCGCGTAATCAAGCTTCCTAATGCCCTAACCATGTCACCATTTGCAAATCCCTGCCAGTGGATGACATAAAGCGTTAACGTCATCAGACTCGTAGCAGCGATCCCAACCAAGCACGTCATGATAAAATCATTCATCACTCACCTCCTGATGGTCTTGTCTAGTTGAACGGGCGGCCGAAAAATAATCATCATTTATTTGGCGTCAAGTACCCAGTTAAAACATTTTAAAACTATTCGTCTAAGATTTTTAAACGAAAAGCTCCTCGGGTGGTTTTGCGCCACTCGAGGAGCGTGATTTCAGAATCAGTTAGTTATTTGCCGCGAGAGTGGTTAGCTCACACACTCATAGACGCCTCCGGGTCGTCTAACATAGACCAGACCATCATCTCTATTAATTTGGAGGAGGTAGAGCCATTCATTATCAATGAGGTCTCGAACGACTTGATGCTTGTTGATAATAGCTTCCATGGCATCCTTAGGAGCTTCTATGAAAACACTGAGCCTTAATGGATCGTGGACAAACTTTGACCCATCGTGGACAGACTGCAGTGGAAGCCCAACTCTTAGATCACCGCCATTACCCTCGACCACGCCACATTCGTTAACGACGTTGTGAAGAACTTTGTTACCAGCTCCGTAGACATCTGGGGCAACGGTGGATGCAAAGTACTGCAGGTTGATCCAGTTTGTTACGACCATCGGAGCGGTCATGATAAGCTCCAAGGTTCCATAACCTTCATCTTTTGTATATTCGTAGTCGTGAAGAAATGATCGGCTAGCAAGGTTCATGCCTTTGCTGCGTACTCGTGGCGCGACGATGAAACAAGCGTTACCAGCCAACGCCCACTCAGGACGAACTTCCGACCAGTTGATCGCTCGGCGCGCTGCAGGATCGGCCATAAACTGAGACCTTGCTCCCTGTCTTTCTACCCTCGCTCTTGATGCAGCCAAAGCCAAGGACTGCTTAATTCGTTCTGCAGATTTACGGTGAGCTGCAGGAATTGACTCCTCGTCAAGTAAGTAGACGTCATCGGTTACCGTCTCATGTACGGCCGCAACGAAGTGGGTTTCCTTTGGCAAATTAATGCCGTGCTTTGTGAGACCGTCTCTGACTTTTTGATCATTGAGTAATGCCACAAGCACCCTGGCGTTTACATCACCCGCATGCCCACCACAGGCACCGCAATCTAGCGCCGAGCCGAACGCATTATTGGTCGTGTGGCTACCGTGACCAGCGACGATAACAAGGGGAGCAAATCCGGAGCGAAGGCCCATATGCTTAAGAATACCGGCCGCTCGTCCGGCGAGATCTTCAGCACTGAGTGCTCCGCCAGACATCGGAGAACAACTCGTCATGTCTGGTGTGTATTTAAATGAGTTAAACCGGCCTGGGACTTTATCTACTTTTCGCTGACCAGCCATGGATCTTACCGTTCTCGTGATCATGGGTTTTAGCGCAAGAATTCCCAGCATTTCCACATAGGCAAAAGACGACAGCGGCGCCTTTCGAAGAGCCTTAAAGTAAGACAACGTGAGTTTTCTCGTAATTTTACGGGAGACGTCTTTATGTCCCTGATCTTTTGAGGTCTCTTTCACCGTCAAGGCTGGAGTCAAAAGAACCGGGCAACGGTGACCGACCTCTTTCTCGTCAATTTTCTTATAATCCATGGCAACACCGAAAAATCCGGCAAAGCCAATCGTCGAGAGACGCCCGTCTGTGGCTTCGATATGCCTACGAATCATCTCTGAGCGTACGTCGATACAGAATGCGATTTGAGCATCAACACCTGTCGAAGCATCTTGGGTGGTTAGAGGTCCAGTGTATAGATCGGACGCCACGTGCTTTTGGTAGCTTTCCTCGAACGCAGCCTGCCAAACGAGCTCGACCGGCGTGCGATGAGCTGCTTCCGACACACTTTCCTCAAATTCAATAACTTGTGTACGCCAGGACTCCATAGCACTTGGATATTTTGTTTTATAGGATTCATAGGCTGCAAGCTCATAAATCAACCTTACTGCCAGAAGATCGGCGGCTTCGGCTCGTGATTCCATGGCATATCCAAGGCTTTTCTGCCACTCAACATACTTAAATTGACTCATCCATCCTAGAACGCTCACCGCCATTCTTTCTAAGATGTGGCGTTGGCATTGAGCGTCACTGATACCGAGAAGCTCGAAAACCTCACCGATGACCTCTGGAGCTTTCTTTGATTTGATTTTGGCTGTGACAGCGGAAAGCTTACAGAGTCCCTGGGATTCAAGGCTCTGGTCATACTGACTAGCCTCAAGCCAACCACTTAAAAAATCCTGATCACGCCAAGGATAAGCTGCCAAGGCCTGGCGACTATCCAAGTAAGCGGCTGCGTACCGAGATGTTTCTGTGGAAAGCAGTTTAGACACGCTCACTGCAAATTTTTCATCCAGGTAATCGCCGAGAGATTTGAATTTTTGCCTAGCTAGACGCTCGGTCTGACTGATTTTAAGAAACTCTCCAATCTGACTTGGCACGCCCGACCATTTTTTACTGAGTCTCGTCAATGATGACTGCAAACCCGCCTGGGAGATTTCGCCATTGGCGTAGCGCTCAAGGTAATATTCCACAGGCATATAGAGACCTTTGTGGATAACTTTGTAAAGGTCACTAATAACATTCTCAAACTTCTGCTCGCGACGAAACCAGAACGGGTTCACCGCGACCGTATTCTGCAAAGGCCACGACGGTGTCGATACCGTCAGCGCCTCATCTAGAGTTGTCTTTATGGGCTTCCAGGATTGTTGTTTCGTTTTTGATTTCACGTTATTTTTTTCCGTTTTGACGTCAAACATAATTAAGACCCCCTCTTCTGCAAGTTAAATAGATTAACTCTGTACCGGCCATACGGCAGAAAGCACTTTCGAAGATTTTTGACCAAAATAATGGCCATTCCACAGGCGAACGTAAAGGCGTTTAGAAAACGCATCAGCTGGGCGATAAAGCTTGCCAGCTAGGTGAAACCCTACGCCGAAAATCACGAGTGATACTGCAGACACCGCAAACATAGGTGAGCTAAGTGTCACCACATCAAGTGTATCGGCTACAAGGCCTTCCATTCTGGTGTTCACGTAGATTTCAATACCAGCATATATTGCCACAGCCAAAAACATCATGCCTGCAATCGATGCAAAATACCGAGCACGCGAAAAGTCACTCTTTGGCAAGGCCACAACGCATTGCATCAACGCAATGACAAGTAGGCCTGCATACGCAAAGTACGAAAAGTGCGTACCGCTCTGGTAGATGACTCCGTAATAAAGCACCGCTAAACCCACAACGGTTGCGATCGCACTATACAATAGACCGAAAGGTGCGAGCTGAAGTGCTGACTTCTTAGATTCCACGATCAGATCACCCGTGGAAAGGAATGCGTAAGCTTTATAGAAGCTGTGGGCAATAATGTGGAACAAAGCGATTGAATAGGCGCCAAGTCCACAGGCAAAAATCATCAGGCCCATCTGGCTAATCGTCGAGTAGGCAAGCTTCTTCTTAATGTCATTTTGCGTGATCATTACGAGGGCGCCGTACACGGCCGTCACGGCTCCCGCCAAAGTCAAAATAAGATGTGGCAGCTCCACATGGGTTAAAAGCGGGCTCAACCGAATAATAAGAAACCCACCAGCATTGATGATACCTGCGTGCATGAGAGCAGACACGGGCGTTGGAGTTTCCATGGTTTCAGGAAGCCAAAAGTGAAGTGGAAACTGGGCGGACTTAGCCATAGCTCCTAAAGCCAGAAACACACCTGATGCTGCGATCATGGATCCATTGGCTGAGGCAAATGTCTGGTCTGCTGCCAGGGTAAATATACGCTCAAATTCAAACGACTTGAAAACGCTGTAACAGATAGCAAAGCCAGCCAAAAGGAAAAGGTCTCCAAGACGGCTGATTAAAAACTTCTTACGCGCTGCTGCAACAGCAAGCGGTCTTTGAGGGTAAAACAATAGAAGCCGGTGCAGACCAATACTTGAAAGACACCAGGCAAGAAAGAACATAATCAAGTTACTTGAAAGTACTAGTAACGAGACCGCTGTCACCGTAAATAATAGATTTTTGTAGAAGTAGGACTGCCGCTCCTCCCCGTCTAGATAGCGAAGCGAATACTGACTAATAACAGCTCCCAGAACCGATATCATCGCAAATAGGACTGTCGATAGTGCATCCACTCTAAACGACAAGTTCAAATCAAGACCAGCGACCATGCCCCTAAGAACGGTAAACGTTCCGGGCCCGTTCATCGCCTCCCAAGCAAACAAGGCCACGGCTAATACAGCCTGCGTGACCAGCGTCCAGTGGACTAATCTTACGCCTAACCCCTGTCGATTCATTTTGCTTACCCTCCCCGTTTAGGAACGTCGGCTAAATTTACTTTTAACAACCAGATTGGCGCACCGGATTGGTGCTCGCCTTTTCATGAGAAAGACTCTACCAGCAAAATACAACATACGCAATCTTTATCGTATATTTTAATTCGCCATTTAATATTCGCTACTTAGATTTCTTGACTTTATTGTCGTAAGATACTAATATGACCATGGAAAGGGGGTAATCATGAGCGAAACAGAAAACACCCGGGAATGGACATTCCTGACTAATCACCTTCACGTTCTACTAGTTATTGCCTCCCGAGGTGAGATTGTTTTGAGAGAGGTCGCCAACTTGGTCGGCATCACCGAGAGAGCGGTTCAAAAGATAGTTATGGAACTTGAGGACGCAGGATATCTCATCCGAGAGCGAGTGGGCCGCGTCAATCACTACACGGTGGATTTGAATAGACCACTGAGACACCATCTTGAAAAGCAGCATACTGTCGGTGCACTCATTCGCATTTTGCAAAAGAAGTAAGTCTCAACCCATGCTAGAATGAGCTTTCTTGGAACTTCAGGAATGCTCATGATTTCTATTTTTAGACAAAAAAAATTCCAGCCCATACGCATGCTATTCCTCGGTGGCACTCTAGTCATCCTTGCTACCAGCTCTCAAACATCTTCAGCTCAGCAAACTGAGGCTAGTACGAGTGGTGGAATGGCCTCAAAACGAACGGCTAGAGCCTTGCTCGGTATTTTTCTTAATGACGATTCCGCATTTATAACCGGAGCCTCCACGACGATTCCTCTCAGCGAAAAATTCGCTTTTGACGGTGGTATCGACTACGTGAAATGGGGCGGCGAACTATTTTCTGCGACGTTTTTTCGGATGGCTGGTGGGCCTGTATATGCGGCTTATGCGGGTTCTGAATCAGTGATACGCCTGGGCGGCCGCGTGGGTGTGGGCCGAGTCTCAACGAGTGTCACCATTCCCCCACTTTTTGGAATCGGTAATGGCTACAAATCAAGCGACACCAAATCTGGTCTTTATGCAGAACTTAGGGCTGCCTTTGAGAAAAACTTCTCTGGACTGACCCTGGGCGTCGAGATCCAAGTGCCCGTCTATTTCAGCGAAAGCGTCTCCGATTCTACGTCGGTATCGGCGTATGGCACTCTTGGGTTTGTGTTTTAAGACTATTGAATAGAGCTTTAATTACGGTATCCGTATCGTAGCAGTAGAACCCGATCCAACATTACCCCCATTGTCTACCGCACAAACGCGGAATACATAAGTCGTTCTCGAAGCAAGGTTTGCTACAGTTGCTGATAACGCCCCAGTTGTTAACTGAACCGGCGTACCATCGGAGCAAGCCGCTCTCGGAGCTGAGCTACCTCGCTTGTAAACCAATCGGTAGCCTGAGACGCCGTTAGCATCTGAGCCAGCTACCCAAGAGAGCGCGGCACTTCGTCCCTGCGCGCGCGCTGACAGCCGGCCGGTTGACGGTGCCACTGAGTCCAAAATAATTGTATCCTTGAAAGAAACTGTATTGCGGTTTCCACGACCATCTTCAAACCAAGCATTGACTGTTTTAAGCCCCTCCCCTCTTGGAAGGCTGATAACTTTTGTTGCCGCAAAGTTCTCCCACCCTGAGCAGCTGGCTGATGTGCTCAAACACATTCTTACCACGCCGCTTGGATCGGTGGCTTGAAGTGCAAGTGTTGCAGCGGTGGAGCGCGTAAACGGCGCGTCCGCATTGATTTTCACGGATCCATCAGGGGGAGTGAGATCGATGGGGGCAAGCGTATAGGTCGCCGTCACCCCAGCTGACGTAAGCTCTACAGCATTTCGCGCGCACACACGGTAGTAATAGGTTCCCGGGCTGAGGGCTCCGTGGGTTCGGTAACGCCCGTAGCTATTGTAAATCACATCTCCTTCGCTGCACGACGCTGGCATTTTCACTGCTGAATATACGAGCGTATAGTTTTTAATGGCAGTTTCAGCGTCTGTAAAACCATCCCACTCAAGATCAATATGCATATCATAAGATGACTTCATGGCCAGTAGTCGGCCACCCACTGGTGGAGTTGTGTCTAGAATAATCGTGCTCTTAACAGCTTGATCTGGCTTTGTCACGTTACCCAACTTATCGCGAAGGAGCGCATAAACCGTTTTGACGCCGTCGCCCACACTTAAATCCCATGAATAAAACTGCGAAAATGGCGCAAAATTACTGCACGTCGGCGTGTTTGACACACACACGGCATCAATGTCACTGATATCTGTCACTGTAAAGACAAGGCTAACGCGCCGCTCAGATGTGAATTGGTTGCCACGGTTGCCATTTATAGAAAACGTTCCCTTCGGAGCTTCCGTATCAGGTGGCTGAACGACTTTGACATTCACTTTCGCTCCGTCTCCGGTAATGGTGAGATTACCCGAACGTTCCGTGGTCAAAGGCTTTTCAAAACTCAATGCAAAGTTTCCGCGGCCTGTGCCACTAGCACTCGCCACTTTGACCCAGTTGACATCAGATGAAACCGACCACTTGCATCCAGTCCCAGTATTCAGAGTCACCTCAAGCGAAGGCTCAAGAGTCTTGATTTCAGACGGCAACACAAACTGGCACCTAGGACCTACAGCAGCCGCCAAATCAAGGCGCGGCACTTTAACCAATGGATAGGCCGGAGGAGTGACTATTTTACCAGTGCCAACCAGACGATCTTGTAATTGGGCTGGCGTATCGTTTGGAAACGCAGACTTCACGACGGCAAAGGCACCTGCCACATGCGGCGTCGCCTGACTTGTGCCCGACATGGTAACCCCAGCCGCTGTAATTCGAACTCCTGGGGCAAATAGTCTCAGATCATTAGAAAAACTTGAAAAGCATGCGATTTTATCCGGAGAAGAGACCTGCTTTTCCGTGCATCCGAAATCCACCGTACCGATATCACTATCAAATACAGCCCCCACCGAAATAGCATTTGGCGAACACGCCGGGTAATCTAGATAGATCGATCCCATATTACCTGCGGCCGCGGCCGTAAGTACTCCAGCATTTCGCGCTTGCGTAATCGCTACCGACAGACTGCCACCAATACAGTCGTTAAAACCGTAGCTACCAAAACTCATATTCATGGATGCGATATTATATTTTGACTTATTAGCGATGACCCAATTGATCGCTCCAACTATGTCAGAACCGTAAGCGCCGTCACCGTCAAATACATCCAGTCCAATCAATTTGGCCCCAGGCGCCACAGCCGCTACAATCCCGGCCACGTTGGTCCCATGCAGCACAGAGTCATCCAAGGCATTATCAGCTCGAGCAAAGTCTTGTACATGAGCCACGCGGCAGGTGTTAGCTGGGGTATTAGGCGCGGTGCAAGGCCCAAATGCAGACCTCTTATAATCAAGCCCAGTATCAAGAATCGCCACCGATGCCCCTGCACCCAAAAAGCCCAAGCTTGAGGCTTCAGGCTGTCTAATCAGGTTTAAATTTGAAGTCGTATTAAATTTAAATTTTACGTCTTCAGAGATGCTGACCACATTAGGGTCATTTGCCAGTGCCACAAGATCGCTCATTCCAGTCGCTGACACCTTAAGAACAGGAAGGTGACTGTAGGCATCTTCTATCTTAATGTTTTTACTGCGCGCAGCATCCAAGACCCCCTGTTTGAGTGATCGAAACCGAGTCGCTCTGGATGTAATCGCTGCGTCAGAAGAGGAGACTTCAAGCGTATTGTTTACGTTAGGCGTGCCCGCGTCGTGTTTAACAACCACCAAGAGTCGCTGCTCTTTTCCAGACGTTAAAGCGCTAACAACTGGCTCTGAAGGGCGATCTAGTTTGAAATTATTTTTAGACGTCTTGGAGTCCGTCATCCGCTGCTTGCAGCTAAACAGACTCGTCGAAAGGACTAAGCTAGACGCCAACAAAAAATAAGTATGTATATGTATTTGCATGACACTCGTATCGGCATTTCTCTGGGAAAGTTGATCGACCCAAGTGGCGTCACCTTGATGTCTCGAAAATTCATCATATTGCAAGTCAAAATAAATCGATCTTTCGGCGATAATTACGGTTACTTATTCTCCTGCCAATGTGCCGGTGTGCCAGACCAATCAGATCGCCTTAGACGATTGCTTCGGTATTTCCTCCAAAGTTATAATTTCTTGTAAAACTTCTTCTGACCGCGAGGCACCACCATGCGACAGCTATCTTTAACTTTGACTTCAATCCTCTACATCGTGACTGTACAGTCCTGCGCAACTGCTAGCTTTTATATTCCCAATAACCGATTCCAGTCCCCTGAGACGAGTGGTGCATTTGGTAATGGCCTCGTTGCAGCTGGACATGGCAGCAAAACTAAGGTCGTGCTTGCAAATGGGCTTTTCTCCTCAGATCAGGCTATTCTTGATTCGGCTGAGGTAAAAGTCGGCGAGGGAATTTTCTTGCAGACATCTCTCGGTCTGCATCGCAAGGTGGATTTTATGTTTTATAACGGCGCCACCGGACTCAAATTCCAAGCGCTCGGCGACCCAGCATCCGAAGCTAAGCTTGGAAATTTTTCGCTTGCCATGGGTCTGGCTGCAGACCGTGGCTCAAATGAAAACTCTGTCTACTCCGTCAAAACAAAGGCTGAATACACGGGAATTGATGCCATGATTCTTTCAGGCTACCGGGTGCAAGATAATCAGCTACTTTATGCCAACCTCACACATTCAAACTTCATCGCTAATGGCTCAATCACAAAAGAGTCCAAAAACGAAGCAGGCACCGTGACGTCAACCACCCTAAAAGTACCCAAAAGAACCGCGCGCGAAACGTCGCTTCTTCTGGGCTGGCAGGGCTTCTCAAATCAAGCTTATCTTATGTTTGAAACCGGCTATACGATTGCTAGCCTTGAGGGCAAAAACACGGCTCGTCGCCCAGTGCTGGGCGGCACACTTGGTTTACGGTGGTGAGACGCAAAACAAGAGCGTTTCGGTTGGTTTTAGCGGGTTGTTTGCTAATGGTTTGCTAACTCTAGCCTCGTGTTAAGGTAACTTCACGCACGAGGGGGTCGCGTTTTGCAAAATTTAACGGTGGCAAAAGTACATTTTTATATTTGGTCAAATCCATTTCATCGACTGGATACAGAAGGAAGCAATTTAGATCCCCTCGCGTAATTTCAAGCTTTTCAACCCAAACCTTCAAGTCGGCCGCTGACGGCCCTGAGTATCGGTTGAAAACTTTTTTTGAAGATGCATCAAGTTCCTGCTGCTGCGCCTCCAAGGGAAGGTCCGTAATTTGTAGCTTAATTCCCTTGGCTGAGGCCTGCTCAACACGCGCCAGTAAATGACTTGCTTTCTTGACTAGCTCTTTATTTGAGCTCTTTAACGCGCCTTGAAGATGCTTAGCGGCCATCTCTAGGTCGCCGTAGCGAGAATAGCCAAGTCCCAGATTATACATGACGGCGGCACGTTTTTCTTTCCAGGACAGCGGAATCACGTTGAGCGCATCCTCGTAGAGTTTAATGCCGTCATCAAAACGGCCGCGATGTACAAGCGCAATAGCTCTTGCATTCATCGCAGCTATAAAACGCTCACCTTTATCTAGACTGGACAATATTTGCCGAGAAGCTGATACATCTCCCGCAGACAACTTAAGCAAGGCGGCGTGCTCAGCGATAGCTTCATTTGTTCCATCAAGAGATTTCGCGCGGTCCACCGCTGCCTGCGCAGCGGGGATATCATCTTTGTTGAGATGGATTTGACTCATGGCTATCAGCCTATCGATATTTTTCGGAGACTGGGCCTGGGCCTTCTCAAAAAATTTGAGAGACATCTCATAGTCTTTTTTATGCAAAAAAATCTTACCAAGTAAGTTCAATACCGAAATTGATACCTGACTTTTTTCAAGGGCCTGTAAAGCCTTCCGGTAAGCGTCATCTAGTTTTTGATTCGCAAAATCGAACTCAGCCTGTAATTCCAACTTCGCAGACGCTTCAATACGAGTGTCTAAAATTACGTGCGCCAATAGTCGCTCAGCTTCTCCAAGCCGCCCCATGTCGATGGCTCGGATAATTTTCGCATGTAGGGATTTTTGCTCAGTAGGTCGCACATTCTCCTGCATGAGAGACACAATTGTTTTGAAGAAGATCTGACTATCGAATGGCTTTTCTAGTATATCATCAACGCCAATTTCTCGTAGTAAAACACGATCCTCTGGCCCAACTAAAGAGCTGCACACAAGCGTCAGTGCATCAAATGCTCTAGCTTGCCTTAGGCGCTGAATCAGAAATGGTCCAGGCAAATCAGGTATGCGCCATTCGCAGATGAAAAGCTTGGGCGGGGGGTTGGCCGTGAGCCAATCCAGCGCCTCACTACCAGTCTCGAAAGTTTCAACCGACTTAACCCCTGCATCAGTTAAAAGATTTTTAATTGCGAAAAGAACGTCTGTATCAGGATCAACGACAACGACCGACTGCAACTTAAGAACGTCCTCGCGTTGTGTCGTCAGGCTTTTTGGCGCATGTAAATTAATCCCGAGCTTTTGCAATTTTTTTGCGGCGAGTTGGCCGGCGCGCTTATCAATTAGCTCAATTTGTTGCGCCAATGATAACGCTGCATCTTTCTGGCCACAGAAGGCCAAAGATTCCACTAAGTTTGACAAGACGAACGTGGAGCCAGGAAACAAGGCGAGGTAATTTTGGTCAAGTTTTAGAAGCTCTTGATAGTTTTTTGTCTCAATTAAATGCAACCTCAAGAAGAACGAAGAGACCAGGCTGGCTTCCCCCGAATAAAGCCGATCAACGAAAAATATTTGATCAAAGCTTCGCTCAAGATCATCGCGAACATAGTTATTGGCATGGCATGAGAATAGTCCAAGAGCAAACGCCAGCGAAAGAAACTGACTTTCGGACGTCGGATCATAAAGAAGGCTGACTCGTAGCTGGCGTAAACTTGATTCTGATCTCAAAAGATTCAGAATTTTCAAAGCATTTATATTCGCACCAAGATCAAAGGGTGTAATCAACCAGTTTACGTGCTCGGCTTCAAGAAAATGAACCGCTTCCTCACCACCCGCTACCGCCTGGATGTCCGTCATTCCACGATTTTTCAATAGGTCCAATAGCATGTGCCGAACGGAGCTCACGGGATGAACCACTAAGATCTTGAGATTTTCCATTCCTGCCATATATTTGTACTTCTACTCACTATGGTGATTGGGAATAAAAGGCATAAGTTTTTGGTTAACTATGTAGTCGATAATGCTATTACGACAATTAGGTGACAGACTTGTTATTGATAAGCCAGCTTCGATGCCCAGAGGTTTATCATGCTGCAAGCGCTTCCACACGAGGGTTCCAGATCCCTCTAAGCACTGCACATCACCGGTTAAAAAATTAAACTCATAGTTTACGCTCGATCCTATCGGGATGGACTCTAACTCTCCAAAACCTTGTATAAAAAATCCGCCCCTACCAAGAGAAACTCCCTGATCAGCTGCTAAGTCTCCAATCATACGAAATTGCCCTGTAATTTTTTTTTCGGATGAAGGCTCTGGGGATGCCCACCGGCTAGACATCGGATTTATTGCTTTTTTAATAGCCTTAGCAAGGAGGGTGCTGCTAAATGGCTTTGCGATTAAACCATCTGCGCCCATATCATACGCGACCTCGATACTAAAATCAGAGAATCCACTCATGAATAAAAACGGTGGGGACTGTGGATTTTTCTTACGTAGCTCAGTCAATAATCTCACACCATCCCAACCGGGCATACGGATGTCAGAAATAATCAAATCAAACGCTTCTTCACACGCCTTTCTAAAGCCCCGCTCTCCGTCTTCGGCGGTCGAAGTTTCAAAGCCCATGGTCCGCAATTCGAATTCAGCTGCATCTCGAAAGCTTTTTTGATCTTCGACGATTAAAATCCGTGATTTTGCCGATTTGGTCATAAAACGTCCTCGATACGCTAATAACGACTATTGTACGACCTACGCCTCTGCATTGTCGAATTGCTCCATGGCACTGGCGGATGTAAACGGCCTCTCCTGCCGATTGATCAGGCTAGTTTATGGGGTTGGGGAAACTTATAAAAAAGCATCCTAAAGAGACTAAGGTAATCGGCACCGCTTTGCTTAGGCTTAGTTTTCCTACCTTTCTAAAGCAATATAGAGACTAGGCACGTAACTAACCATTTTCATAAATTTTTTCAAATTTTTTTCGACATTCGTCAACTTTATAAAACATTCCACAAGCTAATAGACATCTAGCTCACGGCGCCGTCCGAGCGAATGACTACGCCAGATACTAAGGTTTATTCATTCGAGTACCGATCTCTCGGCTAGTCGTAGCTCACGTTTGAAATACTTGGAGACTTTGAAATTATGACGCCCGAGATGCAAACACCAGCCACCACAAAAACACAAATTTTTGGAAACCCACAGCTGGGGGTCGACGGCGGTTTAATGATTTTCCGCGCCATGCTTGGCTTATTTTTTGCGGCATCAATTTTTAATGAATACGTCACCTTGTCCACGAGCCAAAGCATTGATGCAGGTTTTCTGGGAAAAATCGCACTTAGTTTAACGAGCATCGTCACATTTGCGTGGTCTTACATAACAAAAAAACTGAGAAGAACAATGGTGCTTAGTGCCTTTGCCCACGGGGCATGTTTGACGTGGATTTTTTTAACCTCACCTGAACTAAAGACAGAATATTTGATTTATATCAGTATATTTCAGGTGGCTAATGGACTTTTGCTTGGTGACAAAGCCGCAATTTACACAACAATCCATGCCGTCGCCATATTCAGCATTTCAGGCATCATTGGCAGTATGGGCATTCACGGGACACAAACGTTCGTGCCACCTACCGAATGGCCACAAATATATGCTTGGTTCCTTTTCATTGGTTTTCTGAGCATTAGCATTAGCAAACAGCGACAACTCCAAGAGCATGAGCTTGCCATGCAAGCTTCCGAGACAGACGCTCAGAGGCATAAATCCATGAAGCTTGAGAGCATTATTAACGAAACACAGTCTTTGGCTAAAATCGGATCTTGGCATTATGAGCCCATTTCAAAATTATTCACATGCTCACATGAATTATGCTTAATTTTTGAAATAGACGAACGCCAATCGTCTCAAGAGATACTAAGAGGTTGTCTTGCAAAAATTCACTCACATGATATCGGGGAATTCAAAAAATTAATTGAGAAAGCCCTCTGCTATGGCGAGGATTTTTCATGCACTTTTAGAATACTTCCCTCTGGTGATGGACAAACAAAACACCTCCAAGTTATGACAAAATCCACAAAAAACGCCGCGGGCGATGTGATTAGCATTCGCGGCAGTGTCCAAGACAAAACCCGAGATATCCAAGAAGAGGGTCGCTTTAGCGCCGTCATCGAAGCCATGAGCGAGGGTCTGGTCATTCAAGATGAGACAGGGACCATAATAATGCATAATTCAGCTGCACCTGGGATACTCGGATTAAGTGCTGATCAATTAAATGGGCGTACGTCAATGGATCCGAGGTGGAGAGCTGTGCGCGAGAACGGAGCTCCATTTGAGGGCAAGGATCACCCTGCGATGGTCTGTCTACGTACGGGTAAGCCTCAGCTTGGTGTTACAATGGGACTTCATTTACCAAATGGTGATTTAAGATGGATTCGAATCAATGCCGTACCTAAGACAAATTCACCCCAAAAACGCGTCATCTGCACATTTACCGACATCACAGCCCTCGTTACGGCAAATGATGAGATTCGATTTATCCTCGACGCATTAGGCATCGGCATCTGGCAATTTAATCCTCGAACATCAGAGCTAACTTGGGATAACTCGATGTATAAGCTTTTTGGTGTAAAGCAGGCGGATTTTTCGGGGGACTATCAAGCATGGGAATCTATGCTGACATCAGAGTCTCGCTCATCAGCTATTCGTGATTTAGATCTGGCGCTTCGCGGGGAAAAGGAATTCAACTCCACATTTGAGATCAAAACCAAAGCTGGCGAAAAACGCTTTATCGCCGGTCGTGGCAAAGTTCAGCGAGATGAACGTGGCGAACCGCAAATGATGTTTGGAATTAACTGGGATCGCACTAAGGAAGTACTTGATGAAGAAGCCCTTGAGCGTCAACGCGAGCTTATCGAGGCGGTGCTAAATAACCTGCCAAATATGGTCTTTGCGAAAGATTACAATAAAAATATGAGCCTTATATTATTTAATAAAGCTGGCGAAAAGCTCCTTGGTGTCAATGCGAAAAACCTGATCGGGAAAAACGACTATGATCTTTTCCCTAAACAAGAGGCAGATTTTTTCACATCCAAAGACCGCGAAGTTTTTGCAAAAAGAGAAACCCTAAAAATCGACCAAGAGGTAATATCAACCCCCTCAGGCCAGCGATATTTAAGGACCTACAAAGTTCCCACGTATTCACCAGACGGCTCCCCTGATTTATTGATTGGAATCTCTACCGACATTACTGACGAAGTTAAAATGCAAGAATCTCTGGATGCCGAACGCGCAAAATCCATGCACACAGCAAAACTTGCGTCTTTAGGCGAGCTTGCAGCTGGTGTCGCGCACGAGATCAATAATCCCTTAGCAATCATTTCTGGAAATATTCCGCTTCTGAAGCGCTTTAAGGACGATCCAGAAAAACTTAATGATAAGCTTGAAGCCGTTAAGTCCTCTGTGGAACGTATAAGTAAAATCGTTAATGGCCTCAGAAAATTCTCGAGAACGTCAAACGACAATAACCACACAAAACATAAACTTCTAAGACTTGTAGAGGAAATGGTCGTCTTGACTGACGTTAAAGCTAAGCGCTTTGCCACTCCGATTGAATGGGATTTAACGTCAAATTCAGAAATACTCTGTGATGCTTTTGAAATTCAGCAAGTGATTATTAATCTTATTAACAATGCTGTTGACGCTGTCCAATCGATGCCAGAAAAATGGATCAAAGTGAGGCTATTTGATGAAGGCAGTCACGTTATTTTGCAGGTTATCGACTCAGGGCCAGGAATATCGGCCGCCGTGGAGCAAAAGCTTTTTCAGCCTTTTTTTACAACAAAGGCTGTTGGTGAGGGCACAGGCCTAGGACTCTCGATTTCCAAGGGGATTTGTGAGCAGCACGGCGCAACGCTGACTCTAAATCGTAATGTAAAGCATACCTGCTTTGAAGTGAGGTTTAAAATCGCAGGGGTCCGAGGACTAGGAGGCCAACATGCCGCTTAATGTTTACTATTTAGACGATGAACAGGCCCTTTGCGACGTATTTCGCGACACCTATAGTTCAGATGACGTGCATGTTCTGACATTCACAGATCCAGCGACTCTGATCCAAATGTCGAAAAAAACGCCGCCGGATCTTGCCTTCTTTGACTATTGTTTGCCATCCACTACTGGAGAAAAAGTCGCACAGGCACTTGATCCAATAATCCCAAAGGTTCTGGTTACCGGTGACACCGGGCTTGTCAGCCACTACCCGTTTGTCAAAATCCTTTATAAACCCTGGGATGACCAAGATGTTCTTCAAATTTTAGACGCGGCACTAGACAAAAAAAATTGCAGAATTAAGAGTGAAACAATTCCTGAGATTATATCGTCTGAGAAAGCTGTTTGTTTGGATGTAGGCGTCGGTCATATCGCACATGAACTTAACACGCCACTTGCTGTAATCAAGATGCGGGCTCACCAAATAACAACATTATTAGAAAAAGACTCATCAGCCGCGAATATCAAGGAAGAAGTCTCACGACTTGCTGGCATTATCGAGGGTACAATTGATGAGATGACGGCGTCGCTTCGGGAGATGCGAGACGCTGTCAAGATGGATTCTGCAGAAGCTTTGCAGGCTTGTGATATTCGCGAGTCACTCGAAATCGCAAGTCACATAATTAAGCGTAGCGAAAATCAAATTAAACTTGACCTAACTAAACTTGATTTTGGCGTTAAAGCCATGTGTAAGCCTCAACAAATGATACAGATCTTCATGAACACAATAAGGCATCTAATCTCTTTAAACGCGGTAGCTAATCCTAATAACAAGATATCGGTCGCATCAGATCTTGCCGGTGGAAAAATTTTGATTCGCATGAGTTTAAATTTAACGCTGCTGCCAACAGACGCCAAAGATGAGATGCCATATGACTCGTCGCATCTGTTTAAAGGTAGTCGCAAAACTAGGGGACTTGATCTGGCTATCGCAGAGAAACTCGTAAAGGCTAACCGCGGCATACTAGAGAGTCATGCAGAGGGAACAAAACGTACAGTTGTGCTCAGCCTTATCTCTGCGCAGGAGCAATTAAAAAAGGCCTAGAGTCTAACTCTAAGCCTTTGATTTTGTTGGTAGCGGGGGTAGGACTTGAACCTACGGTCTTCGGGTTATGAGCCCGACGAGATACCAACTTCTCCACCCCGCGTCAATTTGAAGGCAAGTTATAGGCTTATGGCCCTGAAGTGTCAATGAAAGAAAACCCATAAGGTTTTTGATGACTTAGAGAGACTTAAACAATCCCCCAGAGCTGCCGCTTAAATCTGCTACTAGCGTTCATGCGGAGACGGGGTAAGCTTCGAATTAAACTGCACTTCTAAGGAATAAAAGTTAATTTGCGTTTGGTCGGACTAAACGCTAATATAGTTACATGGACCGCACGTACTGGAAAAAACGCATTACCGAGCACCTTAGGGACAGAAATGTCCTCTGGCTCAGCGGTGTGCGCCGAGTTGGTAAAACCACATTGGTGAAAAGCCTGCCCAACGTGGAATATTTCGACTGCGAGCTCCCCAGTGTGAGGCAGGCCTTAGATGAACCTGAGCGTTTCCTTACGCGCATGGGTAGGAAAACAATAGTCTTAGATGAGATTCATCGACTTATAAATCCTTCAGAGGTTTTGAAAATTGCTGCCGATCATTTTCCTCATTTGAAAGTCATTGCAACCGGATCATCCACGCTCGCAGCCAAATCAAAGTTCAAAGATACTCTCACAGGTCGTAAACGTGAATTGTGGCTATTGCCCGCGATCTATAGCGACATGAAATCACTACCGTACATTGACGTTGACAAGAGAATGCTACGCGGTGGTCTTCCACCATTTCTACTAGCTCATGATGTAAAGGATATGGACTACGTCGAATGGATAGAAAGTTATTGGGCTAAGGACGTTCAGGAGCTTTTTGTTGTGGAGAAACGCGCGAGTTTTATGCGTTTTATTGAGCTTCTATTTAGACAAAGTGGGAATTTATTTGAAGCTCAGTCGTTTGCCGCACCCTGTGAGATAAGCCGGCAGACCGTCTTCAATTATCTTGAAATCCTAGAAACGACGCTACTGGCCTCGGTGATTAGGCCTTTTTCAAACGGCGGAAGTGGTGAGATCAAAACTCAACCGAAAATCTACGGCTTTGATACTGGGTTTGTCAGTTTTTTTAGAGGTATTTCGAACCTTGATCATGAAGACCGAGGTAATTTGCTTGAACACCTTGTACTCGGAGAACTTCAGGCGATATTTTTGCGAAATGAAATTTACTACTGGAGAGACAAGCAGCGCCATGAGGTAGATTTTGTGGTCAAAAAAAGCCGTGGTAAAAAGTTCGTAGCTATTGAATGCAAAAGCAAATCATCAAATTTTGATGCATCACGAGGCCTAAAGTCTTTTCGCAGTCGCTACCCAGACGGCAAAAACATACTCGTATCCCTAGACCGCCGAGAACCCGAGACAAAGGTCATAGACGGGCTTGAGATTACACTGTGCGGCGTACAAGAACTCGCTGGTCTACTACAAGACGTTTAATTTTTGGCTATCTTGAACCGGTCTTAGTCCTTCATTAGATTCAAAGCAGAGCCTGCCTTAAACCACTGAATCTGCTCAGCATTATAACTATGCTTGGCCTCAAACTTGTCTTTAGAACCATCACTGTGAGTGATCTCGACGGTGAGGTTCTTGCCAGGCGCCAAGCTTGAAAGGCCACGCACTGAAAGCTTATCACCCTCACGCACCTTCTCGTAGTCGGAGACATTTGCAAACGTGAGAGCCAAGACGCCTTGTTTTTTGAGGTTTGTCTCGTGAATACGAGCAAAGCTTTTTACAATGACAGCACTCACACCTAAAAATCTTGGAGACATGGCTGCATGTTCACGGCTTGAACCTTCACCGTAGTTTTCATCACCAACCACGATCCAGCGCATACCGCGCTTTTTGTAGTCGCGTGCCACTTCGGAAACTGTTTTGACGTCACCAGTGACGGCGTTTTTAGTTTTGCCGATGTCTTTTTCCAGGAATGCATTCGTTGCACCAAGGAACATGTTGTCAGAAATTTTGTCTAAGTGACCGCGGAAGGATAGCCATTTTCCTGCTGGAGAGATGTGATCAGTAGTGGTTTTACCTTTGGTCTTCAGTAGCAGCTGATGCTCTACAAAGTCTTGACCATCCCAGGCCGTAAATGGAGCCAAAAGCTGGAGCCTTGGGCTTTTGGGGCTGACAGAGACTTTGAGTTTGCTACCGTCCGTAGCCGGCTCTGCAAATCCAGCCAAGCCTTTGGCAAATCCAGTCATAGGCAGCTCTGCACCCATCGGTGCGCGCAGGCGAATCTTTTGGCCAGCTTTGTTGGTCAAGTAATCGGTATAGGGGTTAAAGCTAAGACTTCCAGAGATGGCATAAGCCACAACCATTTCTGGAGATCCGATGAATCCCAAAGTCTCAGTATTGCCGTCGTTTCTAGCTCTGAAGTTACGGTTAAAGCTAGTCACGATGGAGTTTGGCGTTCCGTCTTTCATGTCATCACGCTTCCACTGACCAATACACGGACCACACGCGTTGGCCATAACGACAGCTCCAAAGTCTTCAAACACTTTGAGGAGCCCATCACGTTTCATGGTGTTGTAGATCTGATCAGATCCAGGAGAGACCAAGAACTGGGTCTTAGCCTTAAGCCCTTGCTCCATGGCGTATTTCACGATGCTGGCTGCGCGCGAGATATCTTCATAGGAGCTATTGGTGCAGCTGCCGATGAGACAAGCCGAGATGCGGTCGTGGTAACCTTTTTCCTTCACTTCAGCGGCAAGTTTTGAAACCGGGCGGGCAAGATCGGGAGTGTGGGGTCCGACGATCTGAGGCTCAAGCTCCGAAAGATTAATCTCGACGACTTCGTCGTAGTACTTCTCTGGATTCTTCTCGCACTCTTCATCGGCACGAAGGTTCATAGCGTATTGATCCGCAATATCCGCGAGTGCGGAGCGATCAGTCGTACGAAGATAAGTCCCCATACGCTCATCATAAGGAAATACGGAGCACGTTGCGCCAAGCTCGGCACCCATATTGGTAATAGTCGCTTTGCCGGTACAAGAAATGGATTTTACGCCAGGACCAAAGTACTCAACGATCTTGTTGGTTCCACCTTTGACGGTGAGTTTTCCGCAGAGGGCCAAGATCACGTCTTTTGGTGACGTCCAACTTGAAAGAGAGCCGGTCAATTTGACGCCAATGAACTTTGGATTTAAGAGCTCCCACGGCATTCCCGCCATAACGTCCACAGCATCTGCACCACCGACACCAATCGCACACATGCCAAGGCCTCCAGCGTTTGGAGTATGGGAGTCAGTGCCGATCATGAGCCCACCTGGGAAGGCGTAGTTTTCCAGGACGACTTGGTGGATGATACCTGAGCCTGGCTTCCAAAAACCAATGCCGTATTTTTTGCTGGCTGATGCTAGGAAATCAAAAACCTCTTCGTTGTCGTGATTAGCCACCTTCATGTCTTTCGCGACCCCTTTGCGTGCGACGATCAAGTGATCGCAATGCACGGTGGATGGCACGGCAACTTGCTTTTTGCCTGACTGAATAAATTGTAAGATGGCCATCTGAGCCGTCGCATCTTGCATCGCGACGCGGTCGGGACGAAGCATGATAAAGCTTTTGCCGCGTACATAGGATTTCACGTCAGAATCATTATCCAGGTGAGAGAAAAGAATTTTCTCGCCAAGAGTTAACGCACGGCCAAGTTGCTTACGGTAGTCGTTGAATTTAAGTTGTAAGCCCTGATAGTGTTTCGCCACAACCTCTGGTCTTGTGGCGCAAACGCTCACCTTAGATTTTCCGGATGACTTCTTGGCGGATTTTTTAGGTGCGCTTTTTTTGGCGTTGGATTTTTTTGCTGGAGACTTCTTTACAGATTTTTTAGCTTTTTTGTGGAGCTTTGTCGTCATAGGGCTAGGCCATCCTTTCTCACGTTTCGTCACTCAACAGATTGCCATAAACCCCAGAAAGTTCAAGGGTTGCCAAGGTTTTACGGTCAATAAATAGCTTCAAATCCAGTAACGGATCTGGGATCTTAGGAGAGCAAGTTCATAACTTTCGATTATTTTGCCTAACTCGACTTACTTCGTGGCCTTGTACTTATCTGCAAGGATATTGAGCTTAAGCACCAGGTCTTGAAGCTCGTCCCCATCTCGAAGAGCGAGTTTTGATGGGCTTCGGCCTTCAACCATCTCATCAATGAAACGATTGATAGATACAAGTGGACCATAGATTTTATGGGTATAGTGAACGGCCACGTAAAATGTCGTGGCAACGAACGCAAGCACCAGTACACCGACCAAGATCAAAGGCGTTGATAACTTACCCAACGTTAACGTTGCATCACCGCCAGTTAATTCAAAGTAGGTCTTTAAAGACTCAAAAACGTCCGATAGAACCCACCAAACAACACCTGCAAAGAGGACTGAAAACAACAAGTTGACGATGATGAACATGAGCCCCAACTTAATTTGAAAGTAGGGCTCCACTAGTTTTGAACGTACACCACCGCGACGGCCTTTGATCGATCCCATGGTCTTTAATTACCTGCAGATAGTTTGAGGGTCTGTTGCTTGAAATTGTAGCAGGCTACGCCAAGATTAAAAAGAGAATCATAAGGATTTATAGCTGATTAGCGAGTAAACCTAGCGGCGAGGCATCATGCCTAAAAAAACGGCGGCTGCTTGGGCTGCCGTCCTAGCGCGAAGTACATAGGGACCAAGCCGCACCGGCTTGTAGCCTGCCGCTAACGCCTGATCCTGCTCACTCTTGGTGAACCCTTTCTCACCCCCAATGAGAACCGACACACCTCGCCCGGATGTAACAACCGGCAACACGTTTAGGAAATCATCTTTGGCTTCGGGCGAGAGAATCCAATGGTGGGACAAGTCCTTGGCTAAATCAAGCGCCGCTGCGAGGCTGCTAGCGGGGGCAATCTCAACACTCCAGGGGCGTTTTGATTGCTTAACAGCTGATCGAACCAATCGCTGCCACCGTTCCAGAGCGGAGTCAGACGTCCTATACTGAGCCGTATCAGCTTGGTGAAAAATGATTAGCTTATCTGCGCCAAGCTCAACGACGGGTGCAATCAGATCATCTACATCACCAGGCTTTAAGGCACCCAGCAAAATACACCTACAAAATGTGTCTTTTGGTGTGAAGACTTCAGAAACGTCGGAGAGTGCCGCCTTGGATTTAGATTCCAAAACTAGCCTACCGGTCGCAACAGTGCCTTTACCATCAACTAGCTCAATCACTTCGCCACCAGAAAGCCGAAGCACCTTTATAGCGTGATGAGCCTCATCATCTTCAAGTCTCCATGCTCCCGATGCGTCTTTTTCGCCAAAAAATCTATATTGGTGTGCCATTTACCCTCGAGATTGTCTGGTCTTTTGAAAAGTCATACAGCTCCAACCCTCAAGCTCACTTTGGCCGACTAAACTGAGTCCCAACCCCTCCGCTAGAGATTTCATTTCGGTGGAGTCTTCGATCAAAAGCCCCGAAAGAATCAATAGACCCTCGGACTTAGTAATCCTCGCGAGATCGGGAATAATTTTCTTTAGAACGACAAACAAAATGTTTGCAATGACTAGGTCAAATGGAGGCTCAAACTCCGAGCGACCTTGGACACCGTTTACCGGGCAACTACCCTGCCACACTGGCAACTCAATGTGATTGAGCTTTGCATTATTGATGGCTGCCGTGACCGCATCTGGATCAATATCACTACCAGCAACGGTTTTAAAACCCATTTTTAGGGCGGCGAGCGCAAGGATTCCTGTTCCCGTACCGACATCCATGCAGCGCCAATTTTGAAAACCTTTATTCTTGGAGATCATCGCCTCTAGCGCATGGATAACAACTTGTGTCGTGGCATGCTGCCCTGTTCCAAACGCCATGCCTGGCTCGATAACGATGGGTATTTTATTTTTGGGCTTTTTCTGGGAGTCCCAAGGTGGAAAAATGTAAAAAAGATTCGTCTCGATTGGCTTAAAGCTTTCTTTCCAACCTTCAAGCCATTCACTTGTCTCCATATTATGAATTTCGACGTGAACACCTAGCGGAAAATCGCGCTCGATTTTTAACTTCAAATCCTCCAAAAGATCACGACTGTATTTGTAGACGGAAACTGGCAGCAACTCGCCACCGAGTTCCGCATAGAAGTCGCGTTCATTAGGGCCCGTGTACTCATGATCAATATCAAGACCATCCATGACGCCCTCGACAAATTCATCAACACCGTGGGCAGCAAGCCACTCCATGAAACGCCGCTTCGTCGCAGCCGCAGTCTTTTGACTTGGCTCAAAGGTGACGCGAAGCTCAAATGTAATTTTAGGATAACTCATCATCGTATCTTTTAACGCATGAGGGCATAGGGGCCAAGAGGTGATACCAAAAATTCTTCAGATGCAACATAGCGAACACGATCGGCAAGCTGATCTGCCCCCGTTCTGACTTTCTGGGATAGCTCTGCCTGCCCGGACTTTAGAAGGGCCTCAGAGTAAATCTCCGCCAGGGTCGGCCATGACGGGTGCCTCCCGTAAATTGGCGCTAGCTCATGGGCAATCGCTTTAAATGTTGCCTGAGGCGCCTGACCGAGCTTCTTAGCACGAGCCAAATTGTACTCAGCGATCGCCATTTTCACCCAGACGGAATTAGCCGGGGTGCTCAACCGCTGAAGCGTGGGGATCTTAGGCGCAGCATCGGCTAGCCTTGCTGAGCGCGTCAATGCTAAAAAATGGCCTAAATGTGATTGCCATAGATTTTGACCTTTTATAGCTGCCTGAAATGACGTTACCGCCTCGGATGCGCTGGACTGGTTTTTGGTTGCCAAAAGAGCCGAACCCATCAGATGACTGCTGATCGCATCCCGTCCAAGCTGCGTCTGCAAAACAGATGCACGTTTCATGGCTTCACCCAACTGTCCGCGCAGCATGTTCATCCTTATCGAGGCAATAGAAATTTCCCGGTAAAGATTAGGATCAAACTCTTTAGGGCTTTCCTGTGATGCTACAGCCTCGGTCACCGGCGCGAGCTCTTTGGCCATACCAATCCTTACAAAAGTGTTGGCTACCAGCACTAATGCAACAGGGTCAGCCTTTAGAACACCAGAGCGGATTAACTCCAAAAACCCTTTACGAACGTTTGAATCAAGAGTGGTGCGCGCTCTGTTTTTTTGTGACTCATATTTGACAACGTACTCCAGAATTCGCCACTTGAGCATTGTAATAGAGTCAACTTGCAGTTGCTCCGCCTGCGACATCGTGCGTGCCAGCAAAATTTGCTGATTGTCCCGCACAATAACCTTAAACCGAGCATCAAGAATCGCGACCTGGAGATTTTTTTCTCCGGCTGCTACTTTCATTGCCAGGTCAAATAACTCGTCAGATCTTTGTCCCATAACGGACTGTGACATGGCAAAGAGAAGGATCACCTGCTCCATCTTTGGCAGTTTTTGTACTTGAGCCATATCGAAATTGGAAATAGGCCTTAAACTTGCACGAAGTCCTTTGTAGGCGAGATACCAAGCCTTACGACTGCAATCTCCAGAGACTTCCCATTTCTTGCACAAAGGCATGATCGCCCTTTCCACTTTCACCCAATACCCTCTCAGAACCCAAGACACAAATGGATCCCCATTAAATTGACCTACAGGCTCGACGGTGCGTCCACCTCGAGAATTAAACTGTGCCAGCTCTGTCGTGTTCAGCTCTTTAAACTTCTTAGATTTTTTCGTCCATGCAGGGACAACCTCTGCAAGGTTTATCTGCAGGTGGTCCATGCCAATCGATTGGAATTTGACACGCATCATGGTCGCGTAGTTCCACAGCAGAACGAAGATCGAACAAATCAACAGTGCTACGACGATACTTTTACCGACAGGAGCCAAAACAGAAACTAGGATAGAGCGCCTCTGGGCCGCAAGTCGTCGGTAACGAAAAAACGTGGCCAATTCATCTTCTGACTCATCGACGACAGCGTGCTTTTCTGGCTTGTTCATCCCCGCGTGCTTGTGACTGTAATGTCCCAAACCTGGTGACGCAGGTAATTCCTGATGGGGCGTATAGGTCGGCGCCACTCCCGCAGCATCGTGACCGCCGGCTGGTTTAATGACCGCGACCTTGAGATCCTCGATCGTTTCATTAGCCAAAGCAGGCGGAAGGTCGTTCGAATTTTTTGGTTTGCCGTTATCTGACAAGCGTTAGCCCCTCAAGCATTCGACATGAGAAAATCTTGTAGGGGTCATCGGCACTGGGGTTTTGAGGCATAAACCGAAGAGGCCTTAGGCGTTCGACAACACAACTAACCGTCTGTAATAATTGATTTTTATAAGAATGAGTCCTAGTCCAGATATTCGAGCCGTGACCACAGACTCAAGGCCCCCTAGAACAAAAGACAGGGATTTGCTATGACGAGCCCTACAGCGGCACGTATGGGAAACGTAAGGAGCATCTGTGACATGGCAATTTTAGAGTTTCGGGGCGAGCGGGTAACAGACCCAGGATCCATAAAGCAAATACTGACAAAATATGGCATCCCGTATGAACGTTGGGGTGTGAAATCTCTAACGAGTCAAAACCCAGATGTGGTGATCTCGACTTATGCAGATGAGATCGGGCAGCTGAAGTCGGAGCGAGGATATGTAACGGAAGATATCGTGGCTCTTGATCCATCGACACCAAATCTTGAAATACTTCTGGCAAAATTTTCAGTTGAACATCACCACACTGATGACGAAGTTCGCTTCACCGTAGCCGGCGAAGGGGTTTTTGAAATTAATGTAACAGCTGACGAGCGCGTTAAGTTTACCGCACAACCAGGAGATCTTATTGTCGTGCCCGCGTGGCGTCGGCACCTTTTCTATCTGACCGATCAAAAAACAATCCGCTGCATTCGGCTGTTCAAAGACAATAACGGCTGGGAGGCTCTTTACCCCTACGCCCAAGACGGTACAGACGCTCGGCAAAGACACTTCGCGCAATAAAAAATCCCCGGTGTTTCGCCGGGGATTTTATTAATAAACATTATCTAGATCAGCTGCCGGACACGATCGTGCAGCTTTCTGCGTAAAGACCAAAGATCGAAAATACTGAGTGATCCACTGTGGAAACCTTAGCGATCACCATTCAAAATCGCTATAAGCGATTTTGTAAAAATAGGATTTGGAGGAGAAGTGGGATCGACTCCCATCATAAACCCAGGCGGTAGTAAATTTGTCCGAAGGGAACCGTTTCAGATGGAGGGTACGGCCTCAGTAATAACGAACGCACAGAACGATACGCAAGGTGCAAAAAAATTAAAACGAAACGCCCAGATAAAATCTGAACCACTGCGGAGAGCCTCGCTTAGCGAGACTTTCTGCATCTTTTTTCTGTTTGTTATACCACTCGTCAGTTGCACCCGCCGGGCGAGATACCCTGGAGGACCCAAAAGCTGGAGCAAATAGACCAATCCAGTCGCACCCAATAGTAAAGGTTTGCCACTGCCACTGATTCCCAATTGCCAAATCAACACCGGCAGAAGAAGCTGTGGCCTTCCCGTTTGGCCCGTCAGTTAAAACACTTAGGGTAGTATTATAGTCAAGTTGTCTCATCATAATACCTGAGCGCCAATAAAAACTATTACCGTTAAACTTCTTGTAACGAAAAGAAACTGAGTTAGATTTCATCTTATACCCCAGAAAGTCAAACTGGCCGGTAGTAAATGAAGCATCAACTATGGTATCCGGGCTAATGTAAGCACCACCAATAAACCCTGACGAAGGTAGAAGGTTCAGGCCGAATAACTCCAAAGCAATATAGGCTTTTTTCCCCTCGCGATGATATTCACTAGAATTCAAAACCACCGCTTCACCGACATCAACAACTTTCTTTCCGGATTTTGTTCGTTTTGGCATATCAGCTTCGTCGGCTTCCGCACTGGCCTTGCCGCGCTTATTTCGCTTGGGTTTCCCGGAATCTTCAGCTTGATCAGCTTCGATTCGGAGATTTGCTCGCTTGGTTTTTTTACTTTCTTCTTCCGCTGCCAACGTCTGAAGATCCTTGAAATACAGCGCCAAAGCCAATACTACAATCAAATTTTCGGCAAAATTAAGCATACTCTTAGCGCGCATGACGACCTCAGTATTGTTCTGTCTATTGGAATCACTCTCTCAGCATCGTAGACGGGTCGTCTAGATTTTCAACCTGACACCCAACATAGGTGGCGGAAAAATTGAAGGCGGTTTCTTGTCAGGATTGAGGGTCGAAAAAGAGCTGATCCGCTAGTTAAGTCTTTAGAATTTTATCTGGTCAGCCCGCTTTATCGAGTGACTTTAAGACGGGGTCTACCACGCCATCAAATAGTGTATCCATAACCACTTGGCACGCTACCTTACCTGAGGATGGTATCCAAAAGTCTTCAAAGCCACTATCTTCTTTGAATGCAAGCCTAGTTTTCCTGTCGGGTGCTAAGGCCTCTACACGAAAATCGGCAGCGCATTTGTTTTTAGTGTCACTCGAAACATCCTTTATTTCGAATGATACTTTCAGGAAATACTCAGCATCTGCCTTTGCATTATCGGCGTCCAAAAAAACAACTTTCTTGAAATTAGGTTTTAACTTTTTTATGAAGGATGATTTGAGCTGCTGAATAACGCCATTGTATGTGAACGATTTGCCGTTATCGTACGAGTCGCGAACATCTGGATCAGAGATAATAACGGCGATTGATTTGTTTTTTGTCGAAGATAGCTTTACCGAGCTCACCTTGAATTTCCCAATCGGCGCCGAGTGTGCGCAGCTCAGAAGTCCAAAAATCATCCCAAATAACGTCACGCTAGTAAAGATTGACCGCCATATGTGTTGCATACTACAAGTCCCCCACTAATTTAAATTAAGAAGACAGCACTTCGCGTTTGCTAAGTGACACTTGAACTTTACATACACAATAGTGTACTTTATAGTCTTTCAGTTTACAACGTTACAACCAGATAGGAGTTAGTAATGAAGCATGCCGCAAAACGATTCATGATGATTTGTGCGACCATGGCTCTTTTTTCATCTTGTGTTAGCTTGACTAAAGTCAACTACCCAGGCGGAGTCTTAGTGACGCAAGCTCAGTGGCAACCGAAAGTAGATTCAACCGTAGACAATAAACCTATCGCTCAGATCCGTTATTCTCGTTGGTCACTCTTTTTGCCCTTGAGCATCGACGAAGGCCTTAAGGAAGCGGTCAACAAAGCTGGAGGAAGGACTTTGACCAATGTCTCGATCGCTCCATACAGCCTGTCATTTTTCTTCCACTCGTTAAGTATTACTGGCGAAGTTAGCAAGAAATAGTCATTTTGATTTTAAGTGAAGGTTCTCTTGAGACCGCCAGTGATGGCGGTTTTTCTTTTGTTTGTACCAATGCCCGGTTGTTTTACTGACGTTTATTTGGAAGCTTCCGTTTCGATCCTAGATCGCTACTCAGTGCTTGCCTTTTCTTAATACCCATAGGGGTCTTGGTAGAGACTAATTTTCCTTAATAAGTTAATCACGTGCGACCATATGCTGATCAAAAAATCAGCCAAAAAAATTTTAATTTTCTTTGTTGACAATCCCAGACGACTAGAAGAAGATCCTCGTCCATTTCAAGCACCCCGAAGTTGAATTCCTTTCCAAAGAATCACTGTGATGGGCTGGGCCTTAGAGCTGTGTATAAGCTGTGAGTTATGCACTACTGCTCAACATGATATCTACAAGCTGTCCACAATTTACCCACACCCCCTTAATCTTGCAACATGCTGATAATACTCAATTATCCGAATTCAATTTGGATATGTGCCCGATTTTTCTATGACGCGATCGATGAGCTGTGGGACACTATATGAAAAGCAGAAAAGATCAGATTTATAAAACACAGCAGAGAGCAGTATGGCTAAGCCTCCTTTCATATCGGCATTGCAGGATCGAAGTCGATGGCCATCGTGGGCGCATGTGTGCTTTCACTACATCAATATCTACTGGCAGGACGCCTCAAGAAGCCAACTAACCACTCAAGCCTCAGCCATGGCGTATGTGACGTTATTTTCACTGGTGCCAAGTCTCGCTGCAATTTTTACGCTACTCGGACTTTTTCTGCCAATGCTGGGCGACAACAGCAACCTCATGAACGAAGGCCGTCAATTTTTGTTCAAATACCTTGCCACGGGCTCCGGCACGTTAGTCGTCGAACATCTTGAAAAATTTATTTCGGATCTGAACCTTCGGCGCATCGGCGCATCGGCATTCGTAGGACTACTGGTGACTTTGGTCATTCTGCTCCACCAAATCGAAGATGCTTTCAACCGCATTTGGATGATAGGACAGGCCCGTAAGACGCTAACCAGATTTATATACTTTTGGCTATTTATCACGCTTGGAATGTTCTCAATAAGCATTCTGATTGGACTCAGCACAAACTACTCAGCAACGGCATTTATCACAAAAAAAACGCTCGCTGCGGCCGATCGAGCCGAAAGTGTCCCAATCCTTTCAATGCTGTTCAACTGGGCGTTCGTTTCATTCATCTTTTTTCTTGCCTATAAAGTCATCCCAAACTGCGAGGTGCGTAGTCGCGCTGCGCGCGTTGGCGCACTAGTGGCTGGAACACTTTTTTATGTCATCAGCAAATGGTACGGCGCCTATGTCACGAGTTTCGCCAGCTACAAGACTATCTACGGAACACTAGCTGCTATTCCAATATTTCTCCTTTGGATTTATCTATGTTGGGTGATCTTGTTGTCTGGCGCTCTATTTGCTTGGCGTTGGCAAACTGGATGGCCCCCACTGCATGAGGAGAAAACCCTCGAATCAACTGATACGTGCGCTGACGGCCAGCGCAATCTTGGAATTAGAACGATTCTGCCAAGCATCACGTTGCTCGCAATTTATGAGAGGTTTCGTGACGGCAAGCCGACTGATGTCACATCAATTGTGGAGGATTTAAAACTTCCTTTTGGATGGGTCCATGAGTCTATAGAATTCCTCAAGGAATCGGGTTTGGTCGCAACCGCCCAAGTTGCACAGCAAGATAAGACGACAGCAGAACAGATACTACCGACGCACCCCGCGGAGGCCGTGAGCCTGTCACGGTTGGTTGATCTCAGTGAAGCTCCAATCTCAACGTGGTTTGAGGCTTGGGAACCTGACACCTCAAAATCACTTAAGAGCTATGTTGCTCTGATCAAATCAAAGCAGTTTGAAAAGGGACGCGATTCAATTGGATCTCTGATGAAAACGCAAGCTGTTCTCTAAAGAAAACATTCAAATCATCAAACCAACTACGATGTCGCTGGAAGTGCCTGCGCGATGGTTAAATGAAACTTACTGCCACGCCCTTGGGCACTCTCAGCACGAACGTCACCACCGTGAAGACGCGCGAGGGCTCTCGCAAGACTCAAACCAATTCCCACACCACCTGCAATCCGATTTCTTGCGGTATCTACCCTGAAAAATGGGTCAAATATTCGCTCAAGCAAAACCTGCGGGATACCCTCGCCCTGATCTGACACAGAAAACGTCAGGCCACCCGATAGGGATTTCTGGCACGTCAAGGTTACGAGTCCACTTTCAGGTGAGTGTTTGATAGCGTTTGAAAGAAGATTTCCCAGAGCCAGAGCCAAATAGTTTTCCGCCGCTAAGAATGCTTTTGGAGCCCGCTCCGTTACTATTTTGACCTGGATCTGTTTTTTCTTACCAAGTTGTTCTGCTTTAGCAGCCGCGCCCTCAAGGAAGTCTTGCGTTTTAACTTCCGACTTAGTTGTGGGGAGACCGCCGGTTTCAGCACGCGCTAGCAACAACAAATCCTCCACGGTTGTTGCCATAGATATCGATTCTTTTTGAATCGTTTCGAGTGCCAAACGATATTCGTCAGCACTTCTAACGCGGCGAAGCGCTAGTTCTGCCTCGCCCCGAATGGCTGTCAGCGGCGTGCGCAGCTCATGTGACACATCACTATTGAATCGACGCTGCCTCTCAAAGGCGTCCTCGAGACGAGTTAACATGCGATTAAATGTCTCGGCTAGATCATGTAGTTCGTCTCGAACATCGGGCACTTCGAGCCTGTGAGACAAATCTGTCGCCGATAGCTGATCAGCCGCACGTCTCATACCATCCACCGGAGCCAAAGATCTTCGAGCCATAATGTAACCGGCAATCATAGAGACAACAAGAATGGCAGGGAAGGCTAAATAGAAAACGTTTCGAATCTGAGATAGCGTCGCCCAAGTGGCATCAAGGGGAGCTCCCACCTGAACCAAAGTTCCAGCAAACACTCCAGCAATGATGACTGGCATGGACAGCTGTCTAAACGGCGCCTTACCCTCGCGCTCCCACGTTTCAAATGTTGGTAGACCCTGCTCAGCGCGCTGCATTGCAGCTTTGGTTATTGGCAATGACACATCGTCGCGTGTTGAACGACTACGAATGTTGCCACTCAAGTCTACAACTCGTGCGTAAGCATTCACGTCGCGTCCACCCAAAAAATCGGACAAAAACTGATCTAGCCCGCCGTTTACGCCACCCTCAGAGGCCTTGCTTACAAGCATAGACTCTGCCGAAGCCAATAGTGCTGCATCAACGGATTTAAGCAGGTCACGTCGAACGAGATTGTAAACACCGAAACCGACGAGTGGCAGCAACACCATCATCAAAATGCCGTGGCCCACGGCCAGTCTCAAACTGATTGGCAGACGAGCTAAAAACTTAAGAAAAAATCCGCGTTGCATGTCTACTTTTGTTCATTGAAGAGTCATTTTATCGAGATATCATTGAGGAACTTCGAGCATGTAGCCATGGCCACGGACGGTACGCAGCATCGGCACATCAAAGCCCTTATCAATTTTGGATCTCAAATAGCCGACGTAAACGTCGACCACATTACTTGCCGGCTCAAAATCCATATCCCAAACATGTTCACTCAATTCTGAACGGCTAACGACCTTACCGGCGTTACGCGCCATGTATTCAATCAGAGCATATTCTTTACTTGTTAACTCTATAATTTGGCCTGCACGTGACACCTCTTTTCGAGCTGGATCAATCTTGAGGTGGCCGACTTCTAAAATGGAGCCGCTGTAGTCATTAACCCTGCGACGCAGTAGGGATCGAGTTCTTGCGAGTAACTCATCCAAACTAAATGGTTTAGTCATATAGTCGTCTGCCCCGCCGTCCAGACCTGTGATTTTGTCTTTGACCTCATCACGGGCCGTCAGCATCAAAACAGGGGATTTAATCCCTCCACTTCGCAAGGTCTGCAGGACCGAGATCCCGTCTTTTCGCGGCAACATAACGTCCAGAATAATAAGATCATAAGGGTTCTCAGTGGCAAGCCACTCTCCCTCGATCCCATCGTGAGCAAGATCAACTGCATAGTTTTCCTCGCGCAAGGCGCGTTGCAGCAGATTGGCAATGACCATATCATCTTCAACGACTAAAATACGCATGGCTCCAAACCTTTCTTCTTGCTAGGCCTGAGTGATTAAGCGAGCTGCCCAAACGCAGGGTTTCAACAGCATCTAGTTGCCGAAACTCTCAAAATTGATCCCTGCACCACTCAAACGTAATTGCTGATATAGTTCACCAAAACGAAGATGAGAAGCTTATTAATTAGGCTGCCGACGGTTTTCGCTGCCAAAATGGCTTATATATGTGCATACCGTCAGGCCTATCTATCTAATGGCGCCACCTAGTCGGGCTGATAGGGATCCACATTTTCCCCATAAATCTGGAAACTTGCGGTTCCATATTGATGGGTCTGACTGGTTACGCGCAGGATCCCCTCCACCATAACCGGACCAAATAAGGTTTTTGCATCACCTGATACCATTCTCACGTAAACCATCTGGTTAGAGGGGGGAGGCGGGGCGTGGATGCAGGCTTGAGGGTTGGGAACCAATAAAAATTCGGATACTCGGGCCCTATTGTCCTCAAGGGGTACCATAAACCCGGGTGAGCGGATTTTTTGGCCATCGAGAGCCCTGAGCCGATCTGGCATCTGGTTTGTCTGCGGGTCAAACTCTCGATACATCTGCCAGTCCACAACACGGCCACTATTTTTGTCCGATCCTCCGCGCGTGACGCCGTAGATGATGACCGCCACCACCGGGAGAGTAAGCAGCAGTCCAATCACTAACTTTTTGGCAAGGGGCGTGGCCTCGGGATCGACTAGAACGTCATTTTTTTGATTACCATGCATTGGATCACCAACTAAAATTTAGTCGCCAGACCGTCATGCATCGCCGAGCGGTAAGCTCTCACCGAGGCAAGTATGCCCACGATGGCGCCAACCAGAAGTAAAATCCCCGCAAAGATTAAGTCGTAAAAATTAATGGTCGAAAGTTCCAGATGAATTGCAAACTTCTTTTCAATCCATGGGTTCAGCATGAAAAGACCTAGATGCATAAAACCCATCCCTAAGACGATCGCAAATAGAACTATGAAGACGGCCTCCCCGGCTAAAAGAGTAAAAATTGTTTTAGGCCCGGCGCCAACCGCTCGAAGAACAACCATCTCACGACGACGTTGACCGCTCAAAATCAAAAGGGAAACAAAAAGTCCGATGACACCAGTTAACACGACACACCCACTGATGATCGACATCGCCGATTCAAAAATCGCGAGGTTTTTCCAAAGTTCCGACATAGCCACCCCAGGCAAAATGGCTGACAAGGCCTCCCCCGTCCAAGTATTAAGTTGCCTTTGCAGCTCTAAGGAGGCCATACGATTTTTTGCTCCAACAAAAAATCCGCTGACTTGAGTCACTAAAATCTTTCCATCTTTACTAACAAAACTTGAGTGTGCCTCATGATCATGATCGTGATTATGACCGTGGTCATGGTCGTGGTCGTGATCATCTGAGGCTTCGTGCTTATGCGTCTTAGTGGAGGACGAATCTGCAGCGGATGGTTCTTGATGGATTGCACCCATGCCTTCCAGTGAAACGTAGACCGAACGGTCAATGGGCGTTCCTGTGAAACCAATAATACCCACCACTTTAAAAGGATGATCCTCGTGGCGCTCAAAACCATCACCGTGCTCTGAGTGACCATGGCTGAGCACGATGAGATCCCCTAGCTTCAGCCGTCCAGACGCCACAACCTCCGAGCCAAGTACAACCTCATCTGGCGCGTCGAAGGACTCGCCCGAACTAAATCGCACAGACTCGCCACTGCGAACTTTATATTTTGTAAAAAAATCAGATGTCGTACCAACCACAGGAAAACCCTGATAGCCATCCCCCAGACTGAATGGGACGACCCACTCCACGGCCTCCAGGGATCTTGCATAGTCGACCGCTTTCATCGAAACATTATGTGAGGGTGCACCGACGTGAAAGACTGAGTAAAGCAAAAGCGAGAGACTACCCGTCCTAGGACCAACGATAAGATCAACCCGGCTGATGGCTCCGCTAAAAGCATCTCGAGTTGCTTCCCTAGTTTTTTCAACCCCTATAAACAGCCCAACACTCAGGGAAATGGCAAGCACTGTAAGTAACGTTGCAACTCTTCGATGCCACAAAGACTTCAATGCCAGGCGAAAACTATTCATGCCTCTTGCCCCCCTTTAGGAGAGGATGGCGCTCTGTTTATAGACTCTAGTGATTGTGAGCGGTGAAACTGACTCGACAAGGAGCGGTCATGACTTACGAATAAAATAGAACTACTCTCGCGCTCAGCATGCTCAAAAAGAAGTTTCAGAAAGTCCGACCTCGCGTCTGCGTCCAAGGCAGATGTAGGCTCATCGGCTATGATTAAGCCTGGGCTGCCGATCAGTGCCCTAGCGGCGGCAACCCTCTGCTGTTGGCCTATCGAAAGCTTTGCGACGTCGCTATGCTCACAGCCTTTGAGACCAAGTCTGGACAAAAGAAAAGACGCCTCATCAGCGACACTAGCAAACCCGGCAGATATACGACGACCAAATTGGCAGGGTAAAGCCACGTTTTCAATGACACTCAAATAGGGAACCAGATTAAAGGCCTGGAAAATGAATCCGATCTGTTCGGCTCGAAATCTATCGCGCTGAGCCGAGGTCATAGTATTGATTGATCGGTCCAAAACCGATACGGATCCAGCTTCAGGACGGTAGAGGCCGGCAACTAGACCGAGTAAGGTCGTCTTGCCGGAACCACTGGGACCATGCATAAAAACCGTCTCACCTTTAGCCACCTCGAATTCATCTATGGATAAGACATCTGGCGCATTTTGAGCGTATCTAAAACGGACATTTTTGAGATTTAAAACAGGCATAGGCTATCAGATCCACAAGATTTATCTTGGCAAGATCTTGACCCAATTCGAGGATCGAGGCAAGAAAGATCCTTTTGACCCCAAGCGCAATGGTGCGACGTCGTCACGTTTTGCCAAAAAATTTTGAATCATCAGTTAAGCGACAAACTCGTCTTCCAGAGGATGAGTCACAAATCCCAAATTTAGTAGCTTTTGTCGTATGTCTAACATTCTGTCCAGGCACTGAAGGCCCGCACGATAAGTATTATCAATTCCCAGATGACTCTCGACCCACATCACTTCAAAATGCAGATCCGCGCCGCCAATATTAATCAACAAGACATCACGCATCTGCACGTTACCGACGATAATACAACCAATTCCATATCGACTCACGTCCAGACCGCGGTAACGTACGGGTACCCCCGAAGGAAAAAGAAATGCCTGACCATGGAACTCCTGACTTAGTCCGTGCCGTACACCCGAATCAATACGCCGAAAATTTTGCTTCATACAGCCCGTCCCCCATAGCTATTCGGGGATCGGCAAACCGCCAATAAACTTTAGAAAAAACCTATTAATTGCAAACATACCAAGTTGCTTAAGCCGGGTGGCCGCATCGCCGAAGCACGATCTAAAAGATTCGCAAGAATCTGTAATTACTAACTTTTAATTGATTTGAACGCTCGCGCTTAAAGACGAAAAATTGGCACTATGGTCAGAACACTGACGCAGCAGCAAACCGTTTCGCCAAATTTTCGGCACCTCCGGGCAAAAATAATCCATAAACCATAAAGAAATTGCCGCTCGGAAACTTTGGCACGGCATTTGCTTCTCATAACTGTGAAATATTTTCATCGCCAGAATTTCGACACCACAGAAACCAAGGACGGTCTTCGATGCAGTGGAGTTTCAAAGTCAGTCGCACCATCGCGCTCACAGCATGCGTCATAGCATCTGCGTTATTTACCGAGGTCGCGTTCGCGAATGACATGAAAGCAGGCCCAAATTTCAGCCAGATGGTGCTGAAACTTCCTGAGGGCACAAATTTCCAATACGAATGGTCGAAAATAGACAACTCCCTTTATATGAATTTCCCGGGCGTTAACCCAAGTGCTCTCGACGCCTTCAACGACTACGACGAGTCGCTAATAAGACGGGTTTTAATCAAAGATCTTGGCGATAAAGGCACCGATGTCCGAATAGTATTTCGGGACGCGGATGTAGAGGGCCTTGTTTCCACCTTTGAGCAACCTAACAGAATCGTGATAGATCTCTTCGATAGAAGTTTTCGTGAGCAAAAAGATTCAATCACCGGCATTCCGGTCAGCTCCGCTGGCGGCGTTCAAAGCTCCGACGATTCCCTCGTTCATTTAGCAACTGATAAACCTGCCGCAGTGACAGTACCAAATCCTACTCCGAGCAAACGCCAACTGATTCAGCAGATGGCTCCACTAGCATCATCACCCAATGAGCTTGGAACTATTATTTCTAAACTTCAACCCGGATTAGGAAAGGCGTGGGCTTCGTTCCCACCATATGTATACCGCACACAAATTGCACCCGCAGAATCCAAAGCGGCAAACAATGAAATGACACGACTGCAGGCCAATGCATTGACAACGAGTGGAGCGATGGCCGACTACGCATCAAAACTTTACGATCTTGGACACGAAACTCGGGCATTAGCTGCCTATCAACAAGTCCTTCAGCGCGAGCCAGACGTTTTTGAAAAAAATGCTCTCCACCTATGGAAACTTGCCGAATCGCACTTGTCAGCTGGAAACCTGACACTCGCTGAAGGGTATTACCAAACGCTTATCGAAAAGCACCCAAATCACCTCATGGCTCGATTCGCTCAAGTCAGGAAACTCGACGTGCGTGCAATACGAGCTATCGGAAATAATGAACAGCAAAAACTTAGTCACCTAGCTGAACAAGTGATAGCAATACCTACGCGCGAAAGCGCGGAATTATTGGCAATGATCGCGATGCGTAACGCATGGTGGTCGGACAAGGATGTAGACCAAAAATCACGGTCAGCACTTGCTAACTGCAGCGAAGAGACTGAACTCACACTTAACAAAATTCTACCCAAAATTGATAATCCAAAAACAGCCTATCTGGCCTCTGCATTAATTGCTAAACGGCTCTCAAGCGCTCAGACCAACTGGCAAAAAGGGTATGCCGATTGGCTTGGAAAATTCTTTGCCAGATATCGCAATGAAAAAGACCCCATAACTCTTGAACTCTCCGAAGCAACCCGCAAAAAAATTCAAGAGCAGTTCCGACAGCTGTTTGAAGCTAACCAAAACGCAGAAGTTGTTGCACTTTATGAGCAGCTACCGCGTGAGATGAAATCGATTGCAAAAAACCCAGCTGTGAGCTGGCAAGTTGCTGAGAGCTATAGGGCTCTCGGCCAAAAAGAAGCCGCGCTAGAATTTTATCAAAAAACGATCACCACAGCGGATTCAAAAGCCACCAAGTTTAAGGCCGAATTCTGGATCGCATCGATCTCCGCTCGACAAGCAGCTGATCTGAGCGCTCGTAGATCAAACCCCACAAAAGTGACTGCCCTCGCTTCCCGCGCAAAAAAGAGTGATCGACAAATGGAGAAGACCTGGGAGACTCTATCAGCCGACGAACGCAACGCCCTACTAACGGTCTTGGGCGGCGAATTCCGCAACGTAACCGCATCAGATTTGGCACTTCGCACACCTGCTAAACTCGTACTTGAGCAGTACAAGCTAGCCTTAGCGGACAATCCCCCAAAATTGGACGCAACACCAGGCACTGACTCCTCTGACTGGGTAGGTAACTTTAGCCCATCAAGCGCCACAGTCCGTTTACTGGATGACCTTGGCAGGAAATTTGCAGAACTTGGAATGCCAAACGAACGGCGGGACGCCATGAAGCTAATGCGATTCATAAAACCGAATCAGCTTGAGCAGGACCAGCTGGCGGCCAAGCTCTGGGCCGCTGAAATGACAAAACTCGCAGAGGACCACCGAAAAGCTGACGAGTTCCTCGAAGCCGGAAAAATCTACACACAAATTGGCGAGGTCACGTCTCTCGAAAACTCAAGGGCAGAATCCCTCTACAAAGGCGGTCTACTGCTCTTCAGGGCTGGCCGAAAAGAGGACGCCATAAAGGCATTAGAAAAAGCAAAAGGCGACCCTAATAACCTATTTTACTCGAATCTAGCTACGGAACGTTTGAATCAGATTAGCCACTAAAGACATTACTCACGACAGAATGAATCTTGGTATTAAAACACACGGAGGAGAAGTGATCATGAGCGTAAAGACTAACAGCAATGCCGCCCAAGCCATACCGACACCAGTCAGTCGCGAAGACTACGTGACGTATGCACAAGGCGCAACGCAGCAAGCCCAAGCGGCCAAGCCCTCCGCAGCCAAGTATTTCCTTGCCGCTGACGAAAAGATGCTTCGCATTCAAGACGTCATTGAGCAAATCGCCAACGCAAACGTACCGGTTCTGGTGACCGGAGAAAGTGGCGCTGGAAAAGAAATCGTCGCGAAGGCTATTCACAATGCATCAAACAGAAAAGACAAGCCTTTTGTCGCGATCAATTGCGCCGCGCTTCCTCCGTCTCTTCTTGAAGCAGAACTGTTCGGCTATGAAAAAGGTGCATTCACCGGCGCTCATCAAAGGCATGCTGGAAAGTTCGAACAAGCCCAAGGCGGCACACTACTCCTCGATGAAGTCACTGAAATGGAGCCGGCGTTGCAGGCCAAACTTCTTCGCGTTCTTCAGGAGAAGGAAATCGAGCGCATCGGCGGCTCAGGAACCATCGCTGTTGACGTCCGAATTGTCGCAACCACAAATCGAAATCTTGCAGGGGCCGTTGAAAGCGGTCAATTCCGCCAAGATCTATATTACCGTTTGCATGTCATCAATATTGAGGTCCCATCGCTACGCGACCGACCACGAGACATCGAATTGCTATCCAATTACTTTCTTGCCCTTTACAGCGACCAATTTAATAAACCGCTGATGTCATTTGCTCCAGATGCAGTGAACAAGCTTATGACTTACCGCTGGCCAGGTAATGTTCGTGAGCTTAACAATGTCATCCAACGTACAGCGCTTCTTGCAAATTCCTCGATTATCACCGCGCGTGATATCCCTGTGGAACTTGGGCAAGTAGTCAGCGCAGATAATTGGATCTCGGCTTTACCAATTGGCAAGCCACTAGCCGAGGTGGAAACCCAATTTATTCTTGAAACTCTTAAGTTTCATGACGGAAACCGAACTCATGCAGCTCGTACTCTGGACATTTCTCTGCGCACACTTCGAAATAAAATCAACGAGTTTACAGCCCTGGGCCTTCACGTAACCGCTGCGAATGGGAGTAAGTAATGAGTAACGTGATCGGTGGAATTTTCAATTTCAGCGACAAAATCCAGATGGAATCTCTCTCACAGAGAAGCCGTCGTAATGAGATCATCACAGGGAATATCGCAAACGCCGAGACCCCTGGCTATCGTGCATTTGGCTATGATTTCGAAAAACAACTGCAAGATCTCGCTGCAAGCAAAGAGGCCGTTGGCGTTAAAACCACTGATCCTAGGCATTTCAAAAATAACTTCACTAGCGCCGATGGCAAGATAAAGCCCGATGTATACGTGCGCCCAAGTGAATCAGTCGACGAGGACGGGAACACGGTTGATATGGATTCAGAGATGTCCCAACTGGCGCAAAACCAGATTCTCTTCAGAACAGCCGTTGAAACTCTGAATCGGAAAATTGGCACTCTCAAATATGCGATTAACGGAGGTCGCTGATTATGGGAATGTTTAAGTCGATGGCAATCAGTGGTTCAGCCCTCAGCGCTAACCGTCTTAGGATGAACACGTTGAGCGCCAACCTTGCCAACGCCAACACAACTCGTACAGAAGAGGGCGGACCCTACAAACGGCGGGATGTGGTTTTCAGCGCCACCCCTGTCGGGTCTGCGTTTGAGGATTTTCTTAATGACACGAACGGGGCACAGCTGAGCAAAGTAAAGGTTGTAGGCATCCACGAGGATACAAAAGAGCCTCGCATGGTCTTCGACCCAACCCACGCAGATGCCAACGCCGATGGGTATGTCGCGATGCCAAATATTCAAGTCATGACTGAGATGGTTAACATGTTAGCAGCGACAAGGGCTTACGAAGCAAATGCTACTGCCGTTAACGAAGCAAAACAGATGGCAATTAAGACGCTTGAAATTGGTCGCTAAACTACGATGAATGGAGATGATTTATGAGTATCTCAACCGCAAAAAGTGCCGCCCAAGAAGTTTTGGCTCAAATGCGCGAGATCCAATCCGAGACTCGCAAACGGGCAGACCTCGGCGCGCCCGCGGCATCGGAAGGTGGCTCATCTTTTATGGAGCACCTAAAGTCTGGCCTAGCCGAGGTCAACGAAATGCAAAAACGCGCAGATTCCATGGCCATGGATCTTTCTTCAGGAAAAAATGACAACCTCCATGAGACTATGCTTGCCACCACACAAGCCGAGCTGACATTTAACCTCATGGTACAGCTACGCAATAGGGCACTAGAGGCCTATCAGGAAGTGATGAGGATGCCTGTTTAATTTTGGTTAGCTGGTTTTCATCATCGTTTTAATGGGAGTCTTACGTGAATAACTTCATGACGTTCTTGAAAAAATTTGGTGGCCAGGCTGGAGCTTTTTGGCAAAGCCTATCAATGGCACGAAAGCTCACCCTTGCGGGCGTCATTACTCTGGTTTTCGTTGCAATCGGCAGCCTCATGTTTATGAAGAGCGAGACTCCGCATGAATATATTTTCACCGACGTGTCGACCGAAGACACGCAAGCAATCCTAAATGAATTCCGCCGTCTTAATATCACAGAATATGAAGTTGACTCCAAAGGAATAAAAGTACCAACCCCTCGTGCAGCCGAATTGAGAATGCAACTTGCTCAGGAAGGCCTTCCTAGTCATGGTGTCGTCGGCTGGGAAAAATTCGACTCTCAAGACTTTACTCGTACGGAGTTCGAGCAGAATATACACCGCTTACGTGCGATCCAAGGCGAGATATCGAGAACCATTACAGCCATCGAAGGCATTTCATCGGCCCGCGTGCATATTGTCACTCCCAAACAAAGCTTATTTGTTGAAGAGCAAAAGGAACCAACTGCTGCCATCTACATTCGGACCAAACGTGGCGCGAAGTTAAATGACCGCCAGATAAAGGGCATACAGCACTTGGTCTGTAGATCAGTGGAAGGATTGAAGCCCAATAATGTGACAATTATTGATCAAGAAGGTCAAATGCTAACCAAGGTGGAGAGCGAGGACTTCGCTTCTAAAATGACCAAGGAGATGCAGACATACAAACAGTCCGTAGAGAGAGACCTTGAGGCGAAAATTCGTAGCCTCGTCGGGCGGGTTGCAGGGGCTGAACGCGTTGAAGCTAAGGTCGACGTTGCTGTGGACTTTACACAAGAAGAGCAAACGATTAGTGAGGTTGACCCAGAGAAAGTCGCCGTGGTTTCAAAGAACACACAAGGCTCCTCTATGGAAGGTAGTGGTCTTAATCCAACTGGGATTCCCGGAAGTAAGTCCAATGTGCCTGGCGAGCAGGAAAATGTTCAACAAACCGGTTCTAAATCTCAAAACAAACAAGACAGCGAGCTTATCAATTACGACGTTTCTAAGACGATCGCAAAGAAGACGCTACCAGTCGGCAACATCAAGCGCATAAGCGCCGCGGTCCTTGTGGATGGAAGACAAGAATTTCCTCTGGATGGAGCGAAGCCCGTTTTTGAGCCACGAACTGCTGATGAAATGAAGCAAATTGAAGATATTGTCCGCAAAGCAATAGGCTATCAACAGGGTCGCGATGAGGTCACGGTCACCAACATGATGTTCCAAATGGACCCTGTTCAGGCACAAGCTATCAATGAAGTTAAGAAAGAAAATCGCGATTACATATCAACTCTTGCATTATCGAGTGCGGCAGCATTTGGTCTCGTGATGTTCTTCCTATTCATCGTCCGACCCTACTTCCGGTGGTTATCATATGATCCTGAACGCAGATCTGAGCAAACTCTTGCAGAAGAATATAGGCCGGAGTTGGATGTTGGCACTGGCGGTAGCATCCAAGTGAAAGAGGATGTGCCGTTTGAGAAGCTGACGCCGAAAGAGCAAATAATGTATTTAGCGAAAAACGAGCCCAAGAGAACTACTGAAGCGATTCGAATGCTTCTGAATCCGCATCAAAATGCGAGCTAAGGAGTAACGATTAATGGCAATCAATACCGATGGACAGAAGAAACTTGGCCGCTTTATAAAGAAAGACAGTAAAATACTGTCCTCTGTTGAAATGGTTGACTACAATTTCAATGAAATCGGCTCCTCACAGCCTGTCGCTTACGATAATCCTGATCGCAATATCATAAACGCTCGCTTTCATGACCCCGAAGAGATTGCTGCCAACGTAAGAAAGCCGCCCTCCATGGATTCTCTTCTTGAGGACGTCAATAAACCGCGCCTGGGATTGATACTCCCGGCCGACTTTACCCAAGACTGGTACAATGAACGCTCGAATAAGAAAAAGAAAAAGCAAAATGTAGATGATGATGAAGACGATATCGACCACGCCGCACTGGCTCGGTCTAGGAGTCGAACTGATTTTCAGCCCCAATCACGCTATAGTGCCGCGAATTCTGGATCCAGCGAATATTCAGAACAGGATACCCAAAACTCGCTGGAATCCCAACATGTCGCGGCGCGTCCGATATCTCCTGAGGTCGTTCGAAGCAGTGAAAATCTCGGCGCAGAGAAATTCATGACGGAAGAAGTGATGTCGTCAGCAATAAACAAGGCATTTATAAAATCTCCGCCGCTTGACGCTGCGCGTGTGCTTGATCCGCAAGACGCAAACAGCGACTCATTTACTCCGCTACCTACTCACAGCCAAAACGGGCCGATTGCCGCGGAGGAACAAGCCATCGAATCATGGAAGCTACAGCAAGAACTAGCTCGCCAAAATGAGCGTCTTCTTGAGGATCTTAAAGCCCAGGCGAGGTCTGATGGATATCAAGCCGGTTTTAGGGAGGGCGAAGAGAAGGGTTTACTTAGCGGACAAAAAAAAGCCTCCCAGGTGTTTCGAAAAGTCGAAGAGATTATCAACGAATTTGATGGCTTAAAGTCAATTGTTCTCGATAACGTGCAGAAAAACTTCTATGAACTCAGTCAAGCGATTGGAGAGGCTTTACTTGGCCGCGAGTTTAGTATCAAACCAGAAGCTTACGCCACCATGATCCAGAGGGTCATTAAAGACACAATTGCTCCAAACGAATTCAAGGTGAAAATGCATCCAGAGACCTGGCAACGGGTTTATGACCTGGCAATACCCGAACTTTCCCCGCACCTAGTGAAAGATCCATCAGTTGCTATTGGCGAGTTCCGCGTGGAGAGTAAGCTCACGGTGGTCGACGTCAGCGCGAAAAAACTAGTGCAGCAACTGCTCGAAAAGGTCGACATCAATCTATTTGAAGACAAAAAAGTCAGCTAAAACTTGTTTGCAATATGCGTGGTGATACATGACATCTGGCTGCAACATCCGAGCGTTTGATCGCGAATCCCTGCGCGGCGCCATGACGTCAATTGACTGGGATCCTCAGGGCAGAGTGTGTGACATCGTCGGCACTGTTATTGAAGCGATTTTGCCAAATACACCGATAGGCAGCATTGTCTCAATTGGCGCGCCGGTTCCAGGAGGTCAGATACTCGCTGAAGTAGCTGGGTTTAAGAACGACAGAGCCCTCCTAATTCCTTACTCATCAGTTCAGGGCGTGTCACCTGGCAGTCCTGTGAAGAGCATGAAAATTCTCAACCAGGTACCCGTTGGCGATCACCTTCTTGGTCGAATTATTGATCCAATGATGCAACCTCTATACGGCCCGAAGCTAGACGTCTCCATCACCAGTCCCGATACGGCTCTTTTAGAGCGTGAAGCGCCCAATCCGATGACACGGCAACGAGTATCTCAACCATTTAGCCTGGGGATCCGCTGCATCGACGGCCTATTAACATTCGGCGAAGGTCAGCGCATTGGCATTATGGCGGGATCGGGCGTGGGCAAGTCGGTAATGCTTGGAATGATAGCAAAAGCTTCGGATGCCGACGTTAATGTTATTGGGCTAATCGGAGAACGTGGACGCGAAGTCCGCGAGTTTATCGAGCGCGATCTTGGCCCCGAGGGCCTTGCTCGCAGCGTTGTCGTAGTCGTTACGGGCGATCAGTCGCCGCTTTTAAGAATTCGAGCTGCTAGGGTCGTCACCGCTATTGCGGAGCATTTTGCGTCAAAAGACAAAAAAGTACTAGTTATGATGGACTCTCTTACTCGCGTCGCTATGGCCCAGCGAGAAATTGGACTTGCCGTTGGCGAGCCACCAACAACCAAGGGCTACCCACCATCTGTATTTTCGCTCTTACCGAAATTACTCGAACGATGCGGCCCCCAATCCAGAGGATCAATTTCAGGTCTATTCACCGTTTTAGTGGATGGCGATGACTTCAATGAACCCATCGCAGATGCCGCAAGGGGTATCTTAGATGGGCATGTTGTGCTCTCCAGAACACTTGCAGCGCGACACCATTTCCCAGCGATTGACATCACGAACTCAACCAGTCGGGTGATGCATGATATCGTGGACCGCGACCATCAGGATGCCGCGGCATTCATAAAAATGCTGATGGGCGTTTACCAAGAAAATTTTGACTACGTTCAAATTGGCAGCTACCAAACAGGGACTAACCCTACTCTAGATACAGCTATACGACTCATGCCATCGATTGAGAAGTTTTTGAAACAAGACCGTAGTGAGCTTTGCTCTTACGAGAAATCTCTGGAGCAGCTGGCAGCGATAGTACACGGGCCGAATCGAAGCGGTGATGACGTTATGGATAACCAATCTCGTTCAGCATAGGTTTTAACAAATGCATAGCCTAGAAAAAAAAGCGCGGCGCCTCAACCCGGTCATCGAGTTAAAAAAATCGCGATTCGACGCTGAACTCGCGCAGCTCAACGTGGTCAGGCAGCGAAAAATTGAAGTCGTTGCTGCGATGCGAGCTACTCAAAAGCAGTATATGGACGGTGTCGGCCGGCTAAATGACGAACGAGGAACCATGAACCGCCTTATGCTAGATGCTTTAGAGACTGGCTTGGACAACGTAAAAGGATTGTGGATGAAGCTTTATCAGGATGTTTTAGATCTTGAAAAAATCGAAAAACAACAGGCCGAAATCATGAGTCTCGCCCACCGCGAACTCGAGGCGATACAGTCGCTTCAGGATAAGTACAAATTGGCTTGGGCACAAGAGCTCGATAAGCGTGAGCAGAAAATGATGGACGAACATGCTCAGCGTAAATTCTATAGATAGACGAAGAGGGGGGTCATCTATGAGGCAACAAACTATAATGAAATCAATTTTGATTACAAAAGTAGTTTTAGTTTTTCTTGCACTAGCGATGCATCAGGGCTGGATCCAGCTTGGTGACCGAATGCTCTTCGCGGAGGAGCAAAAGAGTGCTGCCAAAGGGGAAGCCAAATCCTCAGAAGCCTCGAAGAATGATGAGCTCGAAGACGAAGTAGACACTAAAGAGACAAACAAACGTAAAAGCTTTCTATCGGATCTTTTTGAGCTGCCGAAGTTAAATGCAAAAAAGCTGCAAAAAGAAGAGATTGGTAAATACATGGACATGGCCGAGCGCAAGGAGAGGCAAATCTCTGATCGCTCCGCACAATTATCAAAACGAGAAGAGCAGCTCAAATCACTCGAAAAAAGTATCGAAGAAAAACTCCAAAAACTCGACGAAGAGCGGAAGTTTATCGCTAAGACGCTTCAACAGGAAAAGGACTTAAAAGGAGAGCGACTTGATAAAATCGCTGAGCTCTACGACAAGATGGATCCTAAAAAAGCCGCGCCTGCGTTTGAAAAGCTGGACAAGGACCTAACCGTCGCTCTTTTCAAGAAGCTGAAGCAAAAGCAGGTTACAACCATTCTCGAAGCGATGCCGCCAGAGAAAAGCGTTGAACTCACCGAGTATTTTGCACGAATAAAGAGCGCCAAGGAATATGACTTACTGAAGGAGCTGAACGAGAGCCTTCGCAAGGAGTTTCAGGACTGCAAAGGCATGCCGGTTGCGGCGGCTACTCAAACTCCTTTGACATCCAGTGCTGGAGAGCCGGCAGCAACGGCAAAAGACGGGTCAAGTGACAGTAAACCCACTACAAACAACCCGACTAAGCCTTAGCCTGGCATCATTGGAGTTCAAATCAAAGCATGTGGACTATCTTTTTCTCAATAGGATCTCTGTTATCTGCCACGGCAGTTGGGTTAGGCGCCTTCGGCGCCCACGCGCTTAAAGGCCGTCTGACGCCTGAGGATTTTGCAATATTTGACACTGCGTCACGATACTTGGGCATGCAAAGCTTGGGTATCCTTGGATTCTCGCTTCTGATGGCACGCCTTGATGCGCTTCCATTAAAAGTGGGAGCTTTTGCCCTCACCTCAGGTACGCTGATATTCTCGGGCAGCCTTTATATTCTTATTTTCACCGGGATCAGATCCTGGGGTGCCGTAACACCGATCGGTGGTCTTCTACTCATTGTAGGCTGGTTGCTTGGCAGCTGGTCAGCTCTAAGCGCAAACTGGTAGCCGATAATTATTTATTTGGGCTTCGACGACGCCTCATCCATAAAAATACCGCCAAGAGCGCCCTCTTTGAGCGGAGATTCCTTTGGCAAAACATAGTCACACCTAATCCCGGCTAAACCTGATATCGTACCATCCGATTGGAGCTGCTTAAACTTTGCTCGGCAGTGCTCGCGAATGGCGTTTGCAGACCATTCACTATCAAGCCCAAATCGCAACAGGACCGCAGCGCCTTTTCTCGAGAAAAGACTCGCGGCATATACCAATTTCTCCGCAGTAAACTTGGGGGTCAGACATTCAAGCAGGGTCTTTCCCGCAAGCAGTTTGCCTTGTTCTGCTGCGAGTTCGCTAGTAACAGGAAAGCTAAGAAATTTTCCACCGTCCAGCAACTTAATCGCAAGATCATAGAGAATCCAGGCGGAGACCTGCTGCTTAGCCGCCACTTGAGCCGTCGCAAGCTCACGCCAACCAGCAAAATCCTTGCCTGCGTGCGTCCACTGCTGTACGTGCCAAGCACCAATCAGCCACTTATCTTTTGACGGCACAAAGTCCGCGTACACCCTAGAAACCTCCTCTTCCCCTTGCACCTGAATCCACGCAGCAGCTTGCAGTTTATGCCCATACAAAGGACGAAGAGACAAAGAGTCATCAGTGCACTCAGTAAGTTCGGCGACACCATCAGGATTATTCAAGGCATAGGCACGAAATAGACTGGCTTGAGCTGCTTTGCCCGAAATCCTTGAGATCGAGGTCAGCGCAGCAGCGACCTGACGCGTTCTAACTTTCAACTGCGGGTGAAAAAGTGGGACCAAGTCGGTGGCAGCACTCTTATTAATTCCATCAACGAGCTTTTGTAACGCAGCTGTCAAAGCTGGATCCGCTGGGACGGTGCCCGCCGGATTTTTCGACAAAGTGATACAAGCACGTGATGAAAGCTTCTCACCAAATAATTGACGTCGAAGCTCTTCGCGAGGGCTTTGCTCTTCAAGTTTAGCCGGCGCCAGAACCTCAGCTTGAGACTGAGCGGAAAGACTGAGAGCGAGCCCTAATACAATCCGTCTCACGACCGATCCCCCTTTGCGACACAAGAGCCACAACCAGATTTCGTTGACAGATCAACCAAATCCCATTGTCCAAACTCGTCGTTAATCACGTCTAGTGCGTCACGTAAAAACTGAAATTCACAGCTATAAAGCTCCGTAAGAAGCTTTGCTTCAATACAGTACGCGTTGTAAGTATAGCTGTCTGACTCTGGGTCATAGACTTCGCTGACACCGGCCTGACGATCGCGAAATTGCAATATCGAGTGGGTATAATTTTCTTCGTTAAGCTTCCACGCATCACTCGATGGTTTTGTATGCTGCGCGTTAAACTGACTCATAATAAATCTCCACTGATATCAAGCCTGCCGCGATAACAGATGAACCACAAAACTGCTTAATCGATCCGCAGAAACATTTCCAGGAATTAAATTTTTAGCGTCCTCTGTTTTTTTTCTGGCTAGACCTAAGACGTCTTCTGCGCCATATAGTGTCATATAGGTCAACTTTTTCTGATTTTTATCCTTGTTTGGGGTCTTCCCCGTGGCTTTATGTCCATCGAGCGCATCATCGATCGCCTGAAAGGCTAGGCCCACCTTCACCCCAAACTCTCTCCATTGCTTAACATGGTCTATGGGGGCCCCAGCAGCAATCGCACCCATGGCACACGCTGCACCGATCAAAGCACCTGTTTTAAGTCGATGAATGGTCTCCAACGTTCGCAAATCGTAATCGCCACGCCCAGTCCAATACATATCCATGTCTTGACCGTAAACCATGCCCATACCGCCCGCCGCTGTTGTTAACTCACGGACCAATTTAATTCTATCCGAGGGCACTACAAATGCCGCGTCGGGAAAGAATTCGTCGTCAACCAACACGCGCATAGAATCGGTTAAAATCGCATCACCTGCGAGCAGGGCTGTGCACTCGTCGAACGCGCGATGCAATGAGGGCCGCCCTCGCCTGAAGTCATCATTATCCATGCATGGCAGATCGTCATGGGCAAGACTGTATGAATGAACCATCTCGACGGCCACAGCCGAACTTAATGCCTTTCGGCATTCATGACCATACGACTCGCAGACAAGTAAGACGAAATTTGCTCGAACGCGCTTGCCCTCTCCGTCTAAGCAATACCGTATCGCTTGGTGCAACCTTGAGTTTTGATCTGGCCAATTAATGCCAATAAAATTTCGGAAAACATGGGAAAAGAGCCCGATCATATCGCTTCCAGAATTCACGTCCAATCCCCCTGGGCATTAAGTTGCGCAATCATTTTTTTGGGCAAACGTCCTTCTGCAAGGCCGCCAACAGCTGCGGGCAAGAGTCGGCACTCCGCCGCAAAAACCCGCTGTCCTAGAGATTCCGGCGTATCCCGCACCATAACTGGCACTTTTATTTGCGCAATTAAACTACCCTCGTCGTATTTCGAATTAACAAAATGTACCGTCGCCCCGGACAAAGTTTCTCCCGTCTTTAAAACAGCATCGTGAACGTGACGCCCGTACATTCCCAGACCTCCAAACTTTGGCAACAGCGCTGGGTGAATATTAATAATCCGTCCGTTCCAGGAATCCTTGACAGGGAATAACTTTAAAAATCCAGCTAGTACGACCAAATCGATTTTATGAGCTTCCAGCGCAGCGTAAACCGCCTCTCTCACGTGTGACTCATGGCCGTGAGAAAAATCCAGAACAAGTAAAGGCAAATGAAAACGTTCAGCAAGATTATTTGCACCCGCTTTCGGCGATGAACTTAAAATCATCTCAACTGAATAAGGATAATTGTTTTGTTTTTCGATTAAATTCTGAAGCGATCGCCCAGCACCAGAGACTCCGACGGCGATTCGTATTTTTTTGCTGAAATTGTGGGCCACTCGTTCCAATGTTCCTTTTAAGCTAGCCCTGAAATTGCGGGGCTGATCGATCTTTCAAACCATTCCAAAATGAGGCGGCATCCATCTCTTTGCCACCAGCAGGCTTGAGCTTGTTAATCCGAACACTGCCTTTTCCACAATTGACAGTCATCGATTTAATCGATTTGTCATACTCAAACGTCCCGGGTTTGCCTTTAGACTCATTAATATCGCCACAACTCATTTCCGTAATGGCTACAACTTTTGAGCCAAGGTTTGTGAAAGATCCCGGCCAGGGATAAAATGCGCGATACCTGTTAAAAATAGTTGCCGCATCCATGGACCAATCGATTCGGCCCATCTCTTTTGAGATCTTTCGGCAAAATGTTGCCGCGGCCGTATCTTGCGGAGAACCTTTAAAGCTATGATCCTTCGACAGCAAACTTAAAACATCTAGTAGCATCGGGCTACTTTCCGAAAACAATCGCTGTGTTAATCCAAGAGTAGTTTCGTTAGGACCAATTTCAAATGTTTTTTGTGAAATGATGTTGCCAGCATCAAGCTGTTTGACAGTAAACAAAATCGTGACACCAGTTGTTTTCAAACCATCCATTAGTGCCGCTGGAATCGGGGTCGCGCCGCGATAGGACGGGAGTAAACTTGGATGAATGTTGATCGTTGCTATCTTGGGAATTTTGAGAAATTCATCCGTCAAAATTTGCCCGTAAGCAGCAGTAATAATGACATCTGGTTGCAGTCGCCTAACACTTTCCAAAAAACTTGCGTCTTTCGCACTTTCCGGTTGTAGCGTGGGAATAGAGCGCTCCCGACCGAAAATAGCCACGGGTGGATCCGCCAACTTGCCGCCTCGCCCCGCCGGTCGCGCTGGCTGGCTGACGATGCCGACCAAGGTTAGTCCGTGGGCTGCCCCCTGTTCATACAGGCCTTGAAGTGGCGTCACCACTTCGGCAGGAGAGCCCATGAAAATAACTCGCATCATGAGGAGAAAAGTCCGGTCAGTAAAAGGGTTTAGCCAAGCTGCCGGGCGAATATAGGCAACACCCCCCAGTCTGGTCAAGACAAGTCGTATTATGCTAGGATCTTCTGCTCTGGTGGTCGAAAAACACCAATAATGACGCCAGTAAACGGAGGGTAAGAGATGTCCAAGGACTTGATACTATCCATAGACCAAGGAACGACCGGCAGCACGGCATTACTTTTGGACATATCAAATCCAGGTAAACCCAAAGTAGCCAGCAAAGCGACCGTCGATTATCCTCAACACTATCCCTCACCAGGTTGGGTTGAACACGACCTGAATGAAATCTGGGTGTCTGTTTGCAGATCAATCGAGCAGGCTGTAGGAAAGCTGGGCGGAAAGTCCGCCCTAAACCGAATAGCCGCCATCGGAATCTCCAACCAAAGAGAAACCATCTGCGTTTTCGATACAACAACATCGGAACCAACTTGCAAAGCAATCGTTTGGCAGTGCCGACGAAGCAGCGACATCTGTTCCGAGTTAAAATCGGCCGGACTTGAATCAATGATCCGGGATAAAACTGGCTTAGTTCTTGACCCCTATTTTAGTGCTAGCAAGATATCTTGGCTTCTTAAAAATAACTCCGTGGCCCAACGCGCCATCATGTCAGGCACCGCCATTCTCGGCACAATCGATTGCTGGCTCCTGCACAAATTGTCCGGTGGAACTGTGCACGCCACAGAGTCAAGCAACGCCAGCAGAACAATGCTTTTTGACATCAAAAAGAACGCATGGGACGAGGACCTACTCAAGATATTTGGAGGAATTCCAGCCTCGACTCTTCCCGAAATACGACCAAGCGCAGGAATCTTTGGTAAGACCAAAAACACTAGCATTCTACCAGATGGAATTCCCATCACTGGGATCTTGGGGGATCAACAGGCCGCGCTAGCCGGGCAAACCTGCTTTACTGCGGGTGAGGCAAAATGCACTTTCGGAACCGGCGCATTCCTGCTTCTCAATACCGGAAGAACACCAGTGACTGCCGGCAAAGGAATCCTTTCTACGGTGGCATGGAATCTGTCGGGCGAACTCTCTTATGCCCTCGAAGGCAGTTCATTTATCGCTGGCGCGGCCGTGCAGTTCGTGCGTGATCAATTAGGATTTTTGGCGACGTCAAAGGAATCTGAGGACCTAGCGCCTAAAGGTCGTGCGGCTCCAAATCTATACTTCGTTCCGGCTTTGGCAGGTCTGAGCGCTCCGTGGTGGAACCCGCACGCACGTGGCGCATTTCTTGGCATGCACCGAGGAACAACAAAACAGGATCTCGTGCGAGCTACCCTAGAAGGTGTCGCCTTACAGGTCACTGACTTAGCGAATGCCATGCAGGATTTACTTGGATCAAAATTGAAAATCCTTCGAGCTGACGGTGGCGCCGCTGCCAACGACTTTTTGATGCAAATGCAGTCTGACCTTATAAATGTTCTCGTTGACCGTCCTCGCGATATCGAATCCACAGCGATTGGCGCCGGCTTTTTTGCTGGCCTCGGTGTCGGTATATATGGAGGTCTTTCGGAACTCGCCGCTGCTCGCACGTCCGAAAAAATATTTGAACCTACCAAATCCCTGGACGTTCAGGACCAGATCCGCGCCATAAAGCAGGGCTGGCTCCGCGCTATAAGAGCCGTTCAAGTTTTCTCTGGCGAAGCTTAATTAGCATCCAAGGCTTTTAGTTCTCGATGTTCGACCGCCCGTTACCCACTTTCGCGCTTATTTTGACGGTAATGTCCTGGAGGACGACCATAGACGGCTCTAAAACGCCTTGTGAAATGTGAGGGCGTCTCAAAGCCACAAAAGTACGCGATATCACTGCAACTCCAAGCTGGTTGATCATGCAATAATTTAGCGCCTAGCTCGACTCTATAGCGCCAGAGCCATCGCATGGGAGTCGCGCCAAATTGGCGGTGAAATGCCCGCAGTATGGCAAATCGCGAGACCCCTGTCACAGCCTCCAAATCATCAACAGAAATTTTCTCCATATAGTTAGCTTGCATAAAGTTCACAACTGCCAAGGAAACGTTAACGCCCGACATGTATTGCTCCTCTCCCGATTTTTCGTGAATGACCAAAAAGGTAGTCCTGCGAAGCAAGCCGAGTGCCAACGTCGCAAAACAGTCGAGCTCCAATAATTTCTGCAACTTATCTCATTACGACTCCCCATCCGTGGCATGTCTTGGTCGAAACTCGGACAGAGCGGCGGCCGAAATTCGGCCGACCGAGCTGTAAGTGTTTGTCGGTGGCAATATTTAAGGGAATTTATTGCCTACTTCGTCCAGGAGAGCCGGCTGGTAGCATATATATAGGGAGTTTGCGCGCAAACCTTGTGCAGAAGGGTGTACATTGTCGATCACAGCGCTTCAACAATTAATGGATCTCCAAAGATCAATGTACGATCGTGCAATTAGTGACGCACGTGAAAATATTGGGCATGGCAATGCATCAATTCTAAAATACCAAAGAGAATTCGAATCCAGTCTTCCAAACCACTTTAATCGAATAAATGCCAACAAGATCCTTGAAGCTATCGATCGTAATCCCATTATACTTTTTGGTGACTTCCATAGTCATAAACAAAGTCAGAGAGCGTTTTTAAGAATTCTACGCATGTATCAAAACCGACCCGATCACGCGCCGGTGGTCGTAGGTCTCGAGATGTTCAGATCCAAGGATCAAAAACATCTCGACAAATGGATGGAAGGTTCAATCACCGATCAGGAGCTCCTTGATACGGTAGAATATGAACGGACATGGGGATTTCCTTGGGCAAACTTCCGACCAATTTTAGAATATTGCAAATACAATGCCATACGTGCCATCGGACTAAATACAAATAATGCCGGCAAAGATTCCCTTAAAAAACGTGATGCACACGCGGCGAATTTGTTAAATGAAATAGTCAAATCAGACCCTCGCTCGCGAATATTTTGCTTAATCGGCGAATTCCATCTCGCCGATCCACACTTACCTCAGGCTATTGAAAACCTGCCTCGTAACACGAGTCAGCCGCCGATCAGGATATTTGCAAACCTCGACAAATTTTTTTTCGCCATGAAGCACGATAAAATCCATCACAAAGACGAGTATTTATCGCTAAATAAAAATACATTCTGCGTGATTAATTCGCCACCTTGGATGAAGTGGCACTCTCACTCCCTCTGGGAAGAGATGCGCCGCGTTGGGAGTGTTAAGTTTCTCGAGGAAGCAATTGCGCCGGACGATATCGAATCTGATCTCGATAGTGAGGGTGATGACGCGTATACCGACGACGTCTTAGATCTAGACTATCACTTACGGCATCTCCAAAAGCAAGTTTGTAGCTTTTTCAAACTTCCATTGTCCTCGGAGCAATTCGAGAGATTTAACGTTAGTCATGACAATCTCGACTCTGAGCTTCGAGATATGTCTTCGTCATCAAGGGATGCCTTCCTAACACGCGTTAGTCTTGATGGTTTCGCCGTAGATTACCAACACCGATTGGTTTATGTCCCAGAAGTAACAATTAATAACCTGGCTGGCGCTGCTGGTCAGATGCTGTTTGGAGCTAGGACCCAAATTTGCGAGGACGCCACCAACCCTGAGCAAATTTTTGCCGTTCAGTGTTTAAAATATGCATTTGGCTTCATTGCAAATAAAATTCTAAATCCACGAATCCCTTTAAATGACAGACGTACGCTTGAGGCATATATCGTATCTTCGCGGGGGAAACGATTAATCGGACAAATGCGCCAGAGGCGTCATTTAGCCAAGTCCACACTGGCAGCTCAAGCATGGATTGAGAAGAACTGGCTACACCCTAAAACATCCCGCCGCTCTCTACGTCCTCTACCCAAACGTTTTATAATGCTGGATATGTCCACAGCCCACGAGATGTCTCGCAGCCTTGCGCAAGTTATAGCTGCGCCTGTTTGTAATGGCCTCGTGAAAGGCAAGCTTGACACGGCTGATGTAGCCAAGTGGCTAACTCAAGATTGGACAGATGCGGACACCATAAAGAAAACCATCGCATCGATGATGACTCTGGCGCCTTAGAATGATCCTGTCATTTCCAAAGGGTCTCAAACTCCGTCTTTGTTGGATCAAGCCTGGTTTTCGCCATGCGAGATTCAAAGCTATCTTTCGGCGCTTTTTCAGCGATCTTCTGCCAAATTACCTTGGCATCCTTGGTCTTACCTTTGTTATTTAACTCCTCCGAAAGCGCCCAGACTGTCTCTAGCCAAGGCCCTTCAAGAGGCCATGCCAGACGCGCGTCATACTTCTTCTGCAAGTCTGTAACATCAAGCACCTTCGCTTCGAGATCCAACCAAGACTGAAAACATGCCGCGTCCGACTTACGGATACTTTCAATCAGTGCCTCGGCTAGACCTTTTACTCTCGATTGTGCCAACCGACGAGCCAAATGACCTGACTGTTTGTCCTCAAAAACCCTAGACATGAGTGGAAACAGCGTTTCACAGGTGCTCCGCTCATCCAGCTTGTACCACGCATCTTGGATATTCATAAGCCAAGGGTAAGCCGAGGCGACACCGGACGTGGCTAGGACACGTTTCACATATCCTACTTGCTCTGCGTTAGGCTTCTTAGACCAAACTCGCTTGCTCAAAGCTTGGTTTAACTTTTCGCGTTCTTTGATTAGACTCGAACTCGCTTTAATCGATGTAGCTTCAAACAAAAAAGCAGCCTGCCTCAGCGCTTCAACATCACTCTTTATATCTCTGGGCTTAGCCGACCAGAACTGCAGAGCATTGCCACTTCTTCCTGTAGCCACGTAGGCCGTCCATAAATTGGCTGCGATATCGTTGGGAATACTTTGGAATAGGGCCGAGCGTTTTTGCTCAAAGAAGTCAGTCGCGCTTGCCCAGTCTTGTTTTGAGAAATAATCATTGATTTTCGTTGCCTGGACAGTTCTAACAGACGGCAGCATGGCGTCGAGATAGCGGCTACGAGGATAGCGCTCGGCAAATTGCCGGACCTTGGATACCATTTCATCGTTTTTTTCACGCTCGCTGTAACTAGCTGCTTCACATGCCCACACCAACTCCATAAGAGCCGGAGTCGCCTCGTTTTTACGCTTTACATCCTCAAGAAGTTGTCGTGCATGCTTCACGTTATTACCCTGATAAGTAGGTAGTTCTAAGCACGCACCTCGGATTGAGGCTATCTCTGCCGCCTCGGTCTTTGGAAAATCTGACTCTACCTTAAAGTAGGCTAAGCGTGATTTATCTAGTTGTTTTGACCGCTGTTCGCCAGTTGCGAGCGCAGACCGTGCGAGCATGGCATCTGCGATACGAAGCGCAGCCCAAGGTAAATTATGACTCGCCTGCATAGATGCGCTCGCGCCGGATTTTAAACTATACTCGACTGCGCCTCGCATGAGCTTTTCAGACTCATCAAATCGACCCAGCCAGAATATGCTTTCGGCCCTTAACACTGCCTGTTCAGGGTTATAGGTTAGCCGCTCTCGGTCAATAGCACTCGACATGGCGTAAAAATCCTCAGCCAACTCATAATTGTTCAAGTCATAATAGATGTCAGCAGCCCGGCTAAACATGCGAGTTGCCTGGATCTCATTTGGATCTTGACGTATAGCCGTATCAAGCTCCTGAATCGCGCTGAGTAAGTCACGATTTTTGATATATGCCTCAGCCAAAATCTGTCTCAACTCTGAACGATGTGTCGCAGCCCCTTGCTTAAGAAGAGTCGACAACCCATCTTGCGCAGCACCATAGGCACTCCGCATTCGTCCAAACCTATAATAAACAACTGCCAAATTATAAAGACCCCAGGATGCGTGCCGATCTATTCGCTCGTCGGATGAATCCTTTTTCTGCAGATAGGTTGATGCAAAAAAGTATGCCAGTCTTTTTGATAGAGCTTGGATTTCAGTATCCTTAAAATCCTCTTGTACTAATTGCGCTCGCGCTCGATAGGCTGCCATAGCATTAACAGCCAGGAAAAAATCAAATGTACGTGCTGACTTTGGATCGTCTTTGAAGTCTTCTCGCCCAGTCAACCATGCCTGGTGAGCTTTTGTAAAATTACCACTCAAGAACGCTACTCGGCCTATATTCAGCGCCTCTGCGCGAGCACCACTGCCTTTCACCTGAAACACCATGGAGTTGAGGTCCACATCTTTAAAGTCAAGATCAAAGGTAACTGGAGCAAGCTTGAATGGGTATTTCCAGAAGACCTCTTTTGAGATTGGCCGCTCGTCAGGCTTCGCCGCAAAATCGGCGATGAATACATAGCTATCCAGAATTTGCTTAAAAGATTTTTTACTGAAATCTAAAGGTTCGGTTCTCTCTGGAGCTTCTTTTGAAGACTTCTTTGCCGGCGCGCCAGCCCAACTTACGTTTGCCACTGTAAAAAACAAGACGGCGGCTAAGATACATTGTAGACCCCTCATGGACCTGGCTGCCCCTCTTGCCCAGCAGTGTCTGAATCGTAATTGATGTGGATTTCAATTCTTCGATTCATTGCGCGACCCGCATCGGACGTATTCTGAGCAACGGGCTTGAGGTCGGCATAGCCAGCTATGGCCATCTTGGTTGCAGGAAAGCCCGCCGTCTTCACTAGATATTTAGCGACAGATGCGGCGCGAAGAGACGAGATCTCCCAATTGGAGAATTGCCCACCAGCAGGCACATTATCTGTATGACCCTCAACCACAATCGGGCGACCGAGCTCAATAAGTATTTGCCCCAAACGCTCCATCTCTTTTAGCGCCGGTCTTTTCATCTGATATTCGCCACTTTCAAAAAAGTGCCGAGCGGCCAATTGCAATTTAAAGCCCTGAGGGGTTTTCTCCACGCTCACGATTCTCTCTTGGCCTTTACCACCCGTCTGAGGATACTTGTTAGGCCCATAAAGCCGGTCTTCGACCATAAGTTTTACTTTATTCATCTCAAGATCGATTACTTTAGGTCGCTCACCTGCTTTGTATTTTTGGATTAACGGTTCGCGAATCTGGTCTCCCTTAAAGTTCTCAAAAATACCGAAGCCTTGTGATGTCGGCCCTACTTTTCTGTCAACTGGAATATCAGGAAGCGGCATATTCAGCGCATCGGCAACGGATGCGGCTACCACTTTATTAACTTCGGGCGCTTTGGCGCCGGATTCTTTAAGTGCATACAAAACGACGAACAGCGCGAAAAGCATAGTCACCATGTCGGCATACGACACCAGCCACCGTTCGTGGTTCTCAAACTCAGGACATTTTTTCTTTACTGCCATCCGAACCCCGGGCTCAAACGAGCCACGTCAGATTTTCACGCTGATAACTAATGCTTTTCTCCACCACCATGATCATGCACAAACACTGATAGCTTTTGCTCGATGATCTTGGGGTTCATCCCCGTAAGAATGCCCTCGACACCAATTATGACCATTGTTCTTGCGTGCCCATCGATAATAGCCTTTCGCTTTAGTTTTTTTCCAATCGGAATTCCGATGATGTTAGCCGCGCCTACGCCATACAAAGTCGCTACGAAAGCCACCGCAATACCCGGCCCAATTTTCTCCGGCTGCTCCAAAACGCTCATCACGTGCTGCAATCCCAAAACGGCGCCAAGAATTCCAATCGTGGGACAAATAGCACCAAAATCTTCCCAGAATTTTACGCCAACTTCTGCCTCTTCAAAAACCACGTGCGCTGCTGTCTCTAACGTATCGCGTATGATTTCGGGCGCAGTACCATCTACCGCAAGCCCAATTGCGAGTTTTAGCGGTTCATATGACAGCGCATCGCGTTTTTTCTCTAGAGCAAGAATGGATTCTTTGCGCGCCGTCTGCGCACAGTCAAGAATTTCCGCCATGATTTGTGTAGGATTTGCAGATGGGTTCTTGATAAAGACACCAAGTGCTTTCATAGCACCGATCATGTCAGCAAGAGGATAGGCAACCATCAAAGCACCAAGGGTTCCCCCAAATACAATCAATACAGCCGTAATCGCCCAAAGCTGCGACATGTGGCCGCCTTCGAGTAACATGCCGGCTATAATCGTGCCGGCCGCAATGGGAATTCCAAGTAAACTGGTTATGTCCATGATGCGCTATCCCCCGATGATGTCATTGCCGCTGCACTAGCTGTAGAAATAGACGCGTTTGCTAGACACTTTGTTTTAAACTCGAAAACAAGGTCCGAAACTTCCTGAAGACTCTCGGTGACGATGAGCATATCGCCATTAATGAAGCGAATAAGAGTGTCAGGCGTTGCTTCCACGTACTTGATACTGTCGATAAGTACCAAAACCTTCTGCTTATCGAGTTTTGTCAGTAGGATCACGCTTGCCTCTCAGCTCGTAAAATTAACAATTCAAGATCACTGCTAATTTTTGAATTGGCTCATCTGAGCAAAAATTTATGTGGAATTCGTCCAGTCTTACCATTATGTTACGGCTCCGCTTCTTTGGCTGTCAATCTTGGTGCGAAGCGCAACCCACTAATTAATTGGGGCTTTTGACTCAAATCCAAGACATCGCGAGGTTTTCCAGTGGATTTTCATGATCTCTCAAGTGCAAAGCGCAACCTTAAAGAAAAATTTCTAAGAATCCGGGGGTTTCTTTGACCTCGACCAAAAGGCGGAGCGACTCAAGGACCTCGAAGCTCAGATAGAAGGGATGCCAGATTTCTGGAGTAACCCGAAAGTCTCAGCCCCAGTATTAAAAGAGAAAAAGTCCCTTGAATTGGCACTCGACAGGGTACGTCGCCTAGAGACCCTGCAAGGGGACTTGGATGCCGCGATGGAATTCGCTGAAGCCGGTGAGGCCGAGTATCTTGAGGAGGCCAACACCCTGTACGATGGCTTAGCCAAGGAGATCGAGGCACTTGAGATTCAAAGCCTCCTAAGCGGCGAGACTGACATGAACGGCGCTATCCTGACGATCAATGCCGGCGCCGGAGGCACCGAGTCTTGTGATTGGGCGAGCATTCTGTTCAGGATGTACCTGCGATATGCCGAGCGTAAGGGCTGGCAAGCCGAGGTTCACGATGTCTTGGCAGGCGAAGAAGCTGGCATAAAGAACGCTACCATCGAAATCAGCGGTGATTTTGCTTACGGTCTTCTTAAAGCAGAGAACGGCGTCCATCGTTTAGTTCGTATTAGCCCCTTTGATAGTAATGCACGCCGACACACCAGCTTTGCGTCAGTCTTCGTGACTCCTGTTGTCGACGACAGCATTGAGATTGAGATCAACCCGGTTGACCTTAGAGTCGACACTTACCGCTCCTCGGGTGCAGGCGGCCAGCACGTCAATAAGACAGACTCGGCCGTGCGCATAACGCACATGCCGTCTGGAATTGTGGTTGCATCCCAGACTCAAAGATCTCAGATTCAGAACCGCGAAAACGCCATGAAACTACTCAGGTCAGCCCTGTACGAGCGCGAGCTTGAAAAGCGTCGAGCCGCCCAGCAGGCTCTGGAGAGCAGTAAGACTGATATCTCGTTTGGTCATCAGATTAGAAGCTATGTTCTCCACCCTTATAAATTGATCAAGGACCACAGAACCGACCACGAATCCCACACACCGGACGCCGTGCTCGATGGTGCCCTTGACGAATTCATAAATGAGTATTTGGCTCACGCAAAAGAGGCCTCCAAAGCCACGTAAATAGCGCCTGCCCTTTTTTTGACAGTCTTTCACCCCCTCTCGTACAATATTAAGATGAGGCAGTGGGGCGTTTTCGCCCGTCTAAAGGAGGCTACGATGAACGCCAAGGAAATTATCTCGACAGTTAAAAGCGGTGGGTTCGAAAAGCAATATGCAGAACTCCATTGGAATGGCTCGTTTGAGGAATACCTAAACATGGTCATCGAACGACCCCAAATTGCCAGAACTGCGTTTCAGCGCATGTATGACATGATAGCCAGCTACGGAAGTCGCCAATTCAAAGAGTATAAGAAGGAAATTACGCACTGGAACTTCTTTAACGATCCAATTGACGGCGGACGCGATGCTATCTTTGGCTTAGATGTTCACCTCATGAAACTAGTGAATACCATTAAAGCTGCGGCTGCCGGATACGGACCTGAAAAACGCGTCATATTACTCCATGGTCCTGTCGGCTCTTCAAAATCAACCATTGCTCGACTGCTTAAAAAAGGTCTCGAAGCCTATTCTAAGACCCCCGAAGGCGCGATGTACTCCTACACTTGGATCAATCTCGCTGAAATACTGAAAATGGAAAACGTGATGCGTTCTCCGATGAACCAGGATCCGCTTTATCTGATACCGCCAGAGAGGCGCGAGGACGTCCTGGCCTTGATAAATAAAAACCGTGACCGTGCAACTCAAGTTCGGATGGAGGGAGACCTCTCACCGGCCTGCCGCTACATCTACACGGAACTCATGCGCCACTATCAAGGAGATTGGGAGAAACTTGTAAAAAATCACATCACTGTACAGAGGCTTGTGCTGAGCGAACGTGATCGGATTGGGATTGGCACATTCCAGCCCAAAGACGAGAAAAACCAGGATTCAACCGAACTCACCGGCGATATAAATTACCGCAAAATCGCAGAGTACGGCTCTGACTCAGATCCACGAGCATTTAACTTCGACGGCGAATTTAATATCGCTAATCGCGGCATGATCGAGTTCATTGAGGTGCTAAAGCTTGACGTAGCATTCCTCTATGATCTGCTGACAGCGAGTCAGGAACACAAGATCAAACCAAAGAAATTCGCCCAGTGTGACATTGACGAGGTCATCATCGGACACACTAACGAACCTGAGTATAAGAAGCTCCAGAGCAATGAATTCATGGAAGCCCTTCGAGACAGAACCGTCAAAATCGATGTCCCCTACATCACAAAACTCAAAGAAGAAGTAAAAATCTACGAGAAAAGCTTCAATGCAAATACGGTCCCACACATTCATATCGCACCGCACACACTAGAAATGTCCGCCATGTGGGCGGTGCTGACAAGATTGGAAGAACCGAAAAAAGCAAATCTCACGTTGATGCAAAAGTTAAAGCTCTACAATGGTAAAACAACGCAGCAATACACCGAAGACAACGTGAAAGAGCTTCGCAAAGAGGCCATCAGAGAAGGTCTTGATGGTATTTCGCCCCGCTATATTCAAGACAAGATTTCATCTGCCCTTGTTCTGGATAAAGGGAAAGGGTGCATTAATCCTTTTATTGTCCTGAACGAGATGGAGTCGGGACTTAAGGCACACTCATTGATCAATGACGAGGAGCTTCGCAAACGATACCGAGAGCTATTGAGCGAAGTGAAGCGCGAGTACGAAGATATGGTAAAACACGAAGTACAAAGAGCTATCTCGGCCGACGAAAATGCGATCGATAAGCTATGTGGCAACTACATTGATAACGTAAAGGCATACATACAGAGAGAAAAAGTCAAAAACCCCTACACATCACAGGCCGAGGAGCCAGATGAACGTCTGATGCGTTCCATTGAGGAGAAAATCGACATCTCTGAGAATCGAAAGGACGACTTTCGCCGAGAAATCATGAACTATATCGGAGCCATGGCGATCGAGGGTAAGACATTTGACTTTAGAAGCAACGAGCGACTTCACAAAGCGCTTGAGCTGAAGCTTTTTGAAGATCAAAAGGACACGATAAAACTAACCGTACATGTGTCCAAAGTAGTCGACAAAGAAGCTCAAGCCAAAATAGACATCGTAAAGAGCCGACTCATAAAAAACTACGGCTACTGCGACATATGCGCCAGTGATGCTCTAGGTTTCGTTGCAAGTATCTTCGCCCGAGGGGATGTGCTCAAGGACAAAGATCGGAATTAATGAAAGGCATGGTTTATGCCAAACAACATGGAATCGGACTTAAACCGATTTCGAAAAATCGTAAGAGGTAAAATCAAGCAAGAGCTTCGGCGCTTTATTGCTAATGGCGAGCTCATTGGTCGCCAAGGTAAAAAGATTGTCAGCATTCCATTGCCTCGTATCGATCTCCCACGTTTTCAATTCGGCAGCGGCGACGAAGGCGGCGTCGGGCAAGGAAAGGGTGATGTTGGAGAAGACGTCGGCCAGGGAGAGCAGCAACCAGGCCAAGGAGAAGCTGGCGACGGCGAAGGTCAGCATGCTCTAGAAGTTGATGTGTCGCTGGAGGAGCTAGCGTCTCTTTTGAGTGAAGAGCTAGAGCTTCCAAACATAGAAAACAAAGGCAAGAAAAACGTCGAAAGTAAGCACTACAAGTACACTGGAATCGTAACAAAAGGCCCGGAATCTCTTCGTCATTTCAAAAAGACCTACCGGGAGGCCTTGAAACGAACGATTTCGCTTGGCAATTATGACCCCAACAATCCAATCGTTATTCCCATAAAAGAAGACAAGCGCTACCGTAGTTTTAAGATATACAATGAACCTGTGGCTAACGCCGTTATCATCTACATGATGGACGTTTCAGGCTCAATGGGCGACGAACAAAAAGAGATCGTCCGCTTGACGAGTTTTTGGCTCGATACGTGGCTTCAAAGTCAGTACACCGGCCTTGATCGGCGCTACATCATTCACGACGCCACCGCGCGTGAAGTCGATCAAAACACCTTTTATCGAACACGGGAGTCCGGCGGCACGCTGATTAGCTCAGCGTACCGACTCGCGTTAAAGATTATTGAAGAAAATTATCCGGTCGATGAGTGGAATATTTATTTGTTTCACTTTTCTGATGGAGATAATTGGTCAGGAAATGACACTAACGAATGCATGAGGCTTCTCGAAGCAGATATCATGACCCGCACCAATCTCTTTTGCTACGGGCAAGTCGAAAGTCGCTACGGTTCTGGACAGTTTCTTCGCGATCTGCAAAAGCATTTTGGAGAAAAAAACGACAAACTGACTCTAGCTCAGATTAAAGATAGAGATTCTATAATGGATGCTCTTAAAGTCTTCTTGGGCAAGGGGCGGTGATATGTACGTCAACACGAAATTACCACCTGAATTAGCTGACGCCGTCGCAACTCTTGAAGAGGTCGCCAGAAACGCCGGCCTCGACTTTTTCCCAACAATATTCGAACTCGTCGATTATAATCAGCTCTCCGAAATAGCATCTTACGGCGGGTTCCCTACTCGATATCCTCATTGGAAGTTTGGAATGGAGTACGACAAACTTTCCAAGAGCTATGAGTACGGGCTGAGCATCATTTACGAAATGGTTATTAACAATAACCCGTGCTATGCGTACTTGCTAAGAGCAAACAGCTTAGTATTTCAGAAAACTGTGATCGCGCATGTGCTAGGTCATTGTGATTTCTTTAAAAATAATTATTACTTCTCAAAGACCAATCGCAAAATGCTGGATCAGATGGCCAATCACGCCACGTTTGTACGCCGTGCTATAAACGAAATCGGTCAAGACGTTGTCGAGTCGTTCCTCGACACCTGCTTAAGTATTGAAAACCTGATCGATATTACCGCACCATACCGAGCTGCACCTCTATCCTTAGATAGGGGCGGACTTGGCGCCGAGCAAAACGTACAAGTTCCAAAAATCGAAACTAAAGGCTATCTGGATTCCTATATCAATCCAAAAGACTTCCTCGATGCTCAAAAAGATCGCATGCAACGTGAGCAGCTAAAAACTAAGAACTTTCCTGAGCGCCCCGAAAGAGACGTTCTAAGATTTTTAATAGACCATGCGCCTATGGCGACCTGGCAAAAACGTGTTCTGGAAATCATTCGCGACGAATCTTACTACTTTGCACCGCAAGGACAAACCAAGATCATGAATGAGGGCTGGGCGACCTACTGGCACTCCATGATGATGACTAGGCTTAGCCCTCTTCACGGCAGCGAAATCATCGACTACTGTGACCATTATGCGGGGGTCGTGGCGGCCGCTCCAGGTTCCATCAATCCTTATAAAATAGGCGTGGAGCTCTTCAGGCATATTGAGCAACGGTGGGATCGTGGTCAATTTGGTTTAGATTATCTTAATTGCGACGACCCACGAAAACGAGCCGAGTGGGACACCAAAGCAGGACTTGGGCGAAAAAAGATTTTCGAAATACGTCGCTATCATAATGATCTAACTTTTATCGACGAGTTTTTGGACGAAGATTTTTGTCACCATCATCGTCTTTTCCTATATGATTACGATAAACGCTCAGGAAAGTACGTGATCTCATCCAGGGAGTTCAAGCCAATCAAACAAAAGCTCCTCCAACAGCTGACAAATTTCGGACAGCCAATTATCAGCGTTGTTGACGGCAACTATAAAAACAGAGGTGAATTACTTCTGGCTCACGAGCATAACGGAATGGATTTGAAGCAAGACTACTGCATGGAAACGTTACGAAATATTCACAAGATCTGGTCGCGGCCGGTTTATCTGGAAACTTATATTGAAGATGTCAAACGGAGAATTTCATTTGATGGGAAGAATCATGATATCGAGAAAGTTTAAGATTATTCTGTCAGCCATCTTTATGTTCTCACTTGCGCAGCACAGTGCTGCCGCGCAGAGCTCGGGAGAGCTGCCGACACTGTATTACGTCGGCATCATTCCCGTTCAGTGGGAAAAAAAGGCTGACTGGAAAAACCTCATTGACGCCCGCAAAGTCATTGACGCCAATTTTGCAAAGGCCGTACGCGCTAGTCAACGCTTCTCCTTCTTAAATGACGATCTCGTTAAGTCGCTATGGGCTACAGCGAATGGTCGAAAGGAGCTAGAAGATGACTACGAAGTAAGCTCCTATATCAGTTTGGATATGGCTACACGCGGGGACATGGCGGTCATGACCGTGAGATTACTCTCACCAAAACTTCAAACCCAACTTCAAGAGAGTGACGTGTTAGCTAAGAGCGCACTAAAGAGTGGAACTGCAGACAGCATTTCGTCACGAATGAGCGATCTGGTTCAACGTATGCTGAATCGTCTTCCGATAGATGCACATATCACAAGTGTCAACGGCGGCTACGTCACTCTATCCGGTGGAAGTACCCAGGGTATAAAAAATGGTCAAAAATTTGATGTTTTAGCTGCGAATATTTCCAGCTTTCATCCTGTTACCGGCGGCTGGCTTAGTTTTGCCACGAACCGCACGGGATCTATCGAGGTAGTGGAAGTTAAGGCCCAAAGCTCAATTGCGAGAATATCGTCCCTGACAAAAGAAAACTCCATTAAAGCCGGGCAAGGTATCCGAATTGATGAGATTGCTGGTAGAGCTCGCTTTACGGCAGCAGAAGCAAAACCATTGACGCCATCCAAAGCGTTAGAATCAGCCGCCGCCAACAGCGCATCAAAGGTCGAAACTGTACCAACTGCACCAACGACGCCTCAGCCGCCTGTTACCGAAACCGCACCAAAAACGCCGATCGCTGCTGAAAATGAGCCTAAGGACACGCCGGTCAAGTCAGTAGAGGCGACTCCACCAACCGATCAAAACACGTCAAAAGACTCTGGTAAAAATCAGACACCAGAAGGAGCGCCCGAGACAGATAAATTTACTGCGAGAATTATGCCCAAAGGAAGTGAAATGCGGACTTGGGCTGGAGTTCGTATGTGGTCTATATCTGGGTCCGCGAGCGCCAATGCCTCGCTTCCCGCATGGCTGGTCAACTCCGTCTCGGGAAGCATCTATCGCGATTTCTCAGACACAATCGACTATAATTATGGCGTCGACTTTGGATATGGACCGACGGGTGACGGCAGCTTCTTTAGCTATAACTTGCATGGCGCCGGACGTTGGCACATGTACATGAAGGACGTTCTCCCTGGTGCAGATGATGTCAATTTTGGATTAATGGCAAATCTTACAAGCGCAAACATCACGGGCGAAACCAGCGGGGGTTTCGACCTTACCATGATTCGACTAACGCTTGGTGTTCATGGTTGGGCCAAGCCCGATTTCATTGGGCAAAAGATTGAATGGACGGGAGAAGTTTTTTATCCGCTTTACTACTCAGGTCAGTTCGGAGTGAAAGGCAAATTCCGCGAAATCGTTTCGGGTTCGAGTATGGCATATCGAATCGGAATGTACATTGGCGACCGGCCGGCTCAGGGCTGGCAGTACGGCGCAGCTTTCGATCTAGAACAAAACTCTTGGTCTCTTAAAACAGGCAAAACGGCCGAGCAAAGCTCCATTGGATTGCTAGTCCTAGCCCGACGCGACATTTAATTTATCGGATGAATACGCTGTAGTTCACCGTTAGCTAAAACCACGAGGCAAGACGGTTTATCCCAGCTCGTGACGCTCAGAAGTCGCCCACTTTCTGGCAGGATTTCATCGTAAGGATGATGAAAATGACCAAAAATAATGACGTCGGCGCATTGTCGCCGTAGCTGAGACTCGGCCATGGCTTTTATGCGTTCGTGTCGTAACTCGCGGTACTTGTCTTTCTTTCTGGAGGTTGACGCCAACCATAAGGTCAGCCTATCAAGCAACGTTTGCGGAAAAAGAAAAGCTAAAAAACTAACGACGCGACTGCGCATAATAAAACGAAAGACTCTGTAGGGCAAATCGGGACTAAGCAAGTCGCCATGCGCAACGAGGATTCTCTTTCCATCAGGCGCTATGACAATACGACCATCACTCGGAATAATCTTAAATCTAAAGTGACGACTGAGTCCATCTAGTGCAAATTCGTGATTACCCTCAACAAACCAGACATCAGCGCCCGTGGCAGCTAGTCGATCCATAGCCTCTAAAAGCTTTTTATATTTCGATCGAAAATGAGATCGCCAACCAAAAAAGAAGTCAAATATGTCACCATTAAGAACAAACGTCTTTGCTCTCACCCTAATCGCTTCGTCTACTAGCTGACAAAGTAATTCATAGCGATCATCCGAAGGCGCGCGGATGTGAACATCGCTGGCCACTACAAGTGCCGGGTTTTGAGGTAATTTGAAAGTAGACAATCTAGGGGGTCCCACGTTCATCGTTAATTAAGCAAGAGCTATGTAATACCAGTGCAAAACTTAATTATTCAATAGATTACCAAATTCCTCGGTTAAATAAGACGACGCTTTCAACCGAATCCCTCTCTATGGGTACAACTATCTTAAATGTCTGGATATTCCGCGATTTGCGCCGAATCATTTCGGGTCGCCGTCTAGCACTATGTCTAACGTTCTTATCCACTCCTTGCGCGGGTGAATCAACAAATAAACGCATGATCATTCCCGGTGCACGCGCTCAGGCGGTTTCTGGGGCTTTTACTGCGGTGGCTAACGATGCCTCTGCGGGATGGCACAACCCGGCGGGACTTGGGTTTCTCAAGGGTCCCGGCGTAAGTGCTTCGGTGAATAATTACTCAGTCTCCAAAAAAACCGTTCAGGGCGTGGCTAGTAACGTGGAACTAGGAGAAAACTCCTCATCTATCTACCCCGGATTTGCCGGTGTGAACACCACGCTTGGACCTTTGAGTGTCGGCTGGAGTTACTTCACCATGGATGAGCAAAGCACAGACGAGTCGCAGTCTATCCAGATTGACTCACTCACTGGCCTTCAATCCGAAGTCCCGCTGCCCCTTGCCGCGGCTGGCTTTCGTTATGACCGCATCCAACTCACGTCAGGTAATTTGATTCACGCTGGCGCAAGCCTGGCGTTACCGATCGGCAAGAATATCTCGCTAGGTATCAGCGAGTTTTATTACAGGCGTCAGAAGCAAACAAATTTGAAGGAACGCTCAACTTTCACATCAGGTGTGTTTTACGACAGTTTCTCACGTGTCAGCACAAAGAATGAGGGAACCATCGCTATCGCAGGAGCTCTCGTCAGGTCTGGAGCATTTTCTATGGGAGTCTCTGTCCGAATTCCCCGAGCTCTCAGTGATAAGACCGATTATGAGACAAGCCAAGTTATCTACACAGGAACAACACCAGAGTTAGCAAGCCAGAGTATCTCCACTCACCGCGAAGACGAGCTCACCACCCGAACGTGGAACTTGGGCATTGCGTGGTCACCAACGGATAACGCCACCGTCAGTGCTGATGTTGTGCATTATCCAGCCACTAAAACGCTTTGGGCAGGCAGTGGTGGATTTGACACGCGAGCGACGACCGACTGGAGTTTTGGCGCGGAGCTTCGCTCTGATTCGCTAGTTGTTGCTGGTGGAGCGTTTACCAACAGCTCTCTAGTGAGAAAACCGACACCGTCTCTTGTGTCGTCAGACCCATCACAAATCAACTTCGTAGGCTTTTCTGTTGGGGTTGGCCTCAAAACTAGGCGGTCAGAGAACCTGTTCATCATGACGCGCCAGCAGGGGCGAGGATATACCCAAATGGTTCAGGGGGATCTAAGGCTGCAAAAGGTCACCATAGAAACTCAGACATTTAGTTTATCAAGTTCATATAAATTTTAATGGAACGCCATGGTTATTTTATAATCATGCCGCCTGCCGCTGGGGAATTATATAGTTGCAAGCCGTGTGTAGGCTGAGTTACAAACTAGCTTCCAAAAAATGTCCATTGTGGAGATTAAAATGAGCAACCTGTCTCTTGAAGATCGCGTTAAGCAATTAGTAGTCAAACAACTCGGCGTCGAAGAAAGCGCTGTCGTTGGAAAAGCAAAATTTATCGAAGATCTCGGCGCAGACTCGCTGGATATTGTTGAATTGGTCATGGCTATGGAAGAAGCTTTTGGCGTCGACATTCCAGACGAAGAGGCTGAAAACATCCGCACTGTGGATGACGCGGTGCAATTCATAAAGCGCGCTGGCGAAGCTTAATCGACCTGATAAATCGGGGCCCGCGAAGGGCCCCGATTGCTTTGCTGCCAACGTCCAATCAAAAAACGTACCGCTTAACGGAGTGCATCTATGGCCCTCACAATCGGAATTGGAGCTGATCATGCTGGCAAGGAACTCAAACAACTTGTCGTTGAAATGCTCAAGCTCTCCGAACACCAAGCTGTCGACTACGGCGTTGCCGCCGATTGTAAGACATCAGTCGATTACCCTGATTACGCGGCAGCCGTTGCTTCTGACGTTATGTCAGGAAAACTTGACTGCGGTATACTTATTTGCGGGTCAGGAATAGGAATGCAGATAGCTGCAAACAAGTTTCCTGGCATCCGAGCTGCGGTCGCTTGGGATGAACTGTCTGCAAAGCTCGCCAAAGAGCACAACAATGCAAATATCCTTTGTCTTGGTGCGCGACTGATCAATCATATGCGAGCAACTGAGCTTGTAAAAACCTGGCTGGAGACTCCTTTTGGAGGTCGAAGGCATCAAATCCGTCTCGATAAGATTCGCGAAATCGAACGAAAAGTTTCAAACCTCAGGATTAAAGACTGATAACTGGCCAAGGAGCACAATCAATGCAAGGACAACGGCCTTGGGATATTCTGCAATCTAAAGACAAAGACGTTTTTGATTTAATACAAGGTGAGTTGCTCCGCCAAAAGCATGGACTTGAGCTCATTGCCTCAGAAAATTTCGCATCGCCCGCAGTCATCGCAGCCATGGCGAACGTATTAGCGAATAAATACGCCGAGGGCCTGCCTGGAAAACGTTACTATGGGGGTTGTCAGATCGTAGATCAGATGGAAGATCTCGCCATAACCCGTGTGTGTAAGCTATTCGGAGCAAAATTTGCAAACGTTCAGCCGCACTCCGGAGCCCAAGCAAACGCTGCGGTTTTTCTTGCCCTTCTGAGCTCTGGAGACCGTATACTGGGACTTGATTTGTCCCACGGTGGACATTTAACTCATGGCAGTAAGGTAAATTTTTCGGGAATCCTCTACGAATCCCACTTCTACGGATTAGACCCTGAGACCGAGACGATTAACTATGATCAAGTTTTGAAGATCGCCCGAGACATCAAACCTAAGATGATCATTGCCGGCGCTAGTGCTTATCCTAGAACCATCGACTTCAAAAAATTCCGCGACATTGCTGACGATGTAGGAGCTTATCTGATGGTGGATATGGCTCATATCGCAGGTTTAGTTGCGACCGGTGATCACCCTAGCCCTGTGCCACACGCGCACGTCACCACTTCGACAACTCATAAAACACTCCGCGGCCCACGTGGTGGTATCATCCTCTGGAACGACGAGGCACTAACCCCGAAAATCAATAAGTCGGTCTTTCCTGGCATCCAGGGCGGACCACTGGAGCACATTATTGCTGCTAAGGCCGTCTGTTTTGGCGAAGCCTTGGATCCATCATTTAAGACCTATCAGCAAAAAGTGGTATCCAATGCGCGAGCGCTCGCGTCCCATTTGGTGGGGAAAGGCGTCAGACTCGTCTCCGGCGGTACTGACAACCACCTGATGTTACTTGACCTTTCTGCTACTGACATTACGGGTAAGCAGCTTGAAGAAGCACTCGGCAAAGTCGAAATCACCGTCAACAAGAATACTGTACCGAAAGAAAAAAGAAGCCCATTTGTGACTAGTGGTGTGCGGATCGGCACCCCTGCCATTACCAGTCGCGGTCTCGGGGGCGCTGAAATGCCTATTCTGGGTGAATTAATTCAGCGGGTTATCAAAAATATAGACAATGCGGCCGAACTCGATAGAATCCGGCGTGATGTGCTTGCACTAGCAGAGAGATTTCCTCTATATCCCGAATGGGCAGTGTGATCTGAATATTTTTTAGAAACGGTAGGTCTTTGAGTGCGTTGTCCTGGTTGTGGTCATGAAGATACGAGAGTGCTGGAGAGTCGCCTGTCTCACGAGGGGCGATCCGTTCGTCGTCGTCGTTCATGTCCCGACTGTAACTACCGCTTTACGACCTACGAGCAAGAAGAAGCATTTGTTTTTCAGATCAAAAAACGAGACGGGCGAGTTGAAGCCTATATTCCCGAAAAGGCACTTAGATCCATACAGGTCGCCTGTCAAAAACGACCCGTTACGATAGATCAAATTGAAAACATGCTAGCTCGCATTGAGCGCAACATCCAAGACGCAGGGGAGCGAGTCGTAGCGAGCGAAAAATTAGGCGGGATGATTCTAGAAGCGCTCACGGCGCTCGACAAAGTCGCTTACGTACGCTTTGCATCTGTATATAAAGACTTTAAAGACACTGAGCAATTTATGCGCGAGCTTAGCGCGATCCAAGCTCCACCCATCTGAATAAAATGTTCACCGGACTTGTTGAAAGAACTGGGCGCGTAGTCTCCTTGAATAAAACCCAGGGAGAATTGCTGACACTTGTCGTTGATCCAGGCAATAATTTTTCAAGAGATCATGGCGATAGCATCGCGGTCAATGGCGTCTGTCTATCTGAGGTGGGAGAGGCGAGCGATGCACACTTACGCTTTCATGTTAGCCCCGAAACACTGGCACGAACATCTCTCTCAGCCTTGAAAACTGGAAGTCTCGTAAATCTTGAGCGCTCCCTGCGACCAAACGACCGTTTGGGTGGACACTTTGTACTAGGACATGTTGATGACCGTGGCGTGATTACAGGTCTAAAAGAGGAAAATGATTTCCACATTCTTGAAATCAAAATCTCCAAGGATTTTGCCAAATATGTTGTAAAAAAAGGCTCGATCGCAATTGACGGTATTAGTCTGACCATAAACTCCGTCGAGGACAAACATGATGGTTGTTGGCTTACGTTCACGATTGTCCCGGTAACGTGGCAAACGACCCGCCTGTCACAATGTAGGATCAACGACATCGTCAATATTGAAGTCGATATGATCGCCAAGCACCTAGAGCGCCTGACCGAGGCCTGGACCGCAAAAAAATGAAGGGCTGATTCATAGAGAGACAATGATTTTCGGCTAGAAATCCTAAATTCATAGAATCAAATTAAATCAATAACTGACTGTAAATATTGATTTTTAACCGATGCGCGGGCACGAAATGGCTCAAATTTATTAAAATCATTGCTTTTTTCTTAATCACGATCCATATAAGGGCATCCGACGGGTTTTAAAAACTGCGCTGATGTAGCCCAAATCATTGGCCAGAACCAGATCGGTCACGTTCTTTGAACTCTATGCGTCGAACCGTCAGGACCCGTCCACGGGAGATTGGTGCGACGAAGGAAGCGGGAGACTGTTTTCATCATGGACAAGAGTATTGCTCGTGTCATCGAAGCTATAGAGACCATCCGCAAAGGTGGAATGGTCATCATGGTCGATGATGAAGACCGAGAAAATGAAGGTGACATTGTTTTCGCCGCTGAGCACGCCACTGCTGAAAAAATTAATTTCATGGCAAAAGATGCGCGTGGTCTCATATGTTTGCCCATGGCCCCTGAGTTCATTAAGCGCCTCCAGTTACCGCTAATGGATGACATGTCTAAAGGATCTGGTGGGCACACCACGGCATTTACAGTCAGTATTGAGGCGCGTCACGGAGTCACGACCGGGATTTCTGCGGCTGATCGAGCGCACACGATTCGCGTTGCCGTTGCAGACACTACAAAACCAGAAGATCTTTGCGTTCCAGGTCACGTGTTTCCTTTACGCGCTAAAAAGGGTGGCGTCTTGGAGCGCTCCGGACACACCGAGGGATCTGTGGATCTAGCACGACTAGCTGGCTGTAGGCCTGCCGCTGTGATCTGTGAAATAATGAATGACGATGGCACGATGGCCAGAATGCCCGATCTCGAGAGATTTGCGCAGCATCATAGACTGCCTATCATTACCATTGAAGATATCATTGCATACCGCCTGATGCGGGATAGCTTGGTGCGCCCCCTTGATGAGGGAATCATTGAAACATCTGAAGGCTCATTCGAAAGTATTATTTTCGAATCCGTTCTTGATGGGTCACAGCATTTAGTTCTTATTAAGGGCAAGGATCGATTTGCCACGTCTATTGTCGACGTGAGGGTCCATAGACAAAAGCCCTTCTTCGACGTATTTGCACGCGGTTTATCAAATAAGCGAGACCTTGTAGCTTACGGACTCCAGATGCTGAAGTCTTCCGAGGCAGCCGTGCTGATTTATCTGAGTTACCCTCAAAGATCGACGTCTCTGAATAACTTAGACGCAACTCACCCACCCTCGCAAAAAGATGATGAGAACATGAAAAATATGGACGCTCGCTTACTTGGTATAGGTGCGCAAATTATCAGGTCCCTAGGCATTCAAAGAATGCGAACGCACGTCTCTCAACAGCGAACATTTAAAGGCCTCGCTGGTTTTGGACTAGAAGTTGTGGACCATGTGGTCATTGGTAGCAAATAACGATCTGGAGACATAAAACATGCCAAAAAGCACATCGAAACCAGCTAAAAAAACCACACAACCTCGCTATCTTATAGTCGTGGCCAGGTTTAATGAAATGATCACTCGATGCTTACTGGCGGGTGCTGAGGATATATTTCGTGAAGCCGGATTGAAAGCTCAAGTCGACACACTATGGGTCCCTGGCTGCTTTGAGATCCCCACGGTAGCAGCACAGGCTGCTCGCTCGGGGCGCTATGCCGCAGTCGTAACTTTGGGAGCCGTCATCAAAGGTGAAACGCCGCACTTCGACTTCGTGGCTGGCGAGTGTGCGCGTGGCGTCATGGACGTCACGGTTGAAACGGGAGTACCAGTTATTTTCGGTGTTTTAACAACCAATACAGTTGAGCAAGCTCTCAATCGCAGTGGTATTAAATATGGAAACAAAGGCCGCGATGCCGCACATGCCGCGATTGAAATGACCTCGACGATGGCTTGTTTGAGTGGAGATGCACAAACGTGAGCCAAATGAATCCAAACTCTCTGTCACGCGAATTTGCCGTTCAGTTTCTATACCAATGCGAAGCTGACAGGATCTTTTATTTTTCAGAGGAGCATTTTCAAACGTTTTTGATGCATTTCAAGGTTGAAAATAGCGTCAGTGACTACCTTCTTAGGGTCACAAAAGGCGTTCTCTCCAACATTAATAAACTTGATGAAATCATCGCTGCACATAGTCAGAACTGGAAAATCAATAGAATGGCGAGCACAGACCGCGTTATTTTACGTATAGCCACCTTTGAACTTCTTGAGAAACTAGCCCCAGATAAGGTAATCTTAAACGAAGCCATTGAACTGGCAAAACGCTACGGAACAGAACACTCCGGCTCATTTGTAAATGGTGTTCTTGACGCAGTCGTGACCGGTATCCACGCGGTATAATAGTTAATAAAATCGGAGGTAAGTCATGGGGATAGGTACTGAACCGTCTGTAGAGACAACTGATACACCGACAACCACGCAGAGCTCCGTTAACACGACTGGCAGCACATCCAGCACCGCACAACCGACTGAAACGATCACGTTGTCACTTGCCGTAGATGATGCTGATTTAAGGGATCACTTGGTCATTACGTTTGCGAAAAACGGGGCCCTTGAATGCCCTGATATGATCTCCGAACCATCTACGTCAAAACTATTGTATGAAATCGAACTAAAAGGCCAAAACGTAACAGAACCCTCGCTGATGGCTATCGCCAGTGAAGATGGCGTGGCAAGGCGTGTTTTTATTACTCCTTGCCCTGCGCCAAACTTCCGTGACTACGCTGTATGGGTCGGTCTTGTCACGGAGACGGTACAAAACTTGAAAGCACGAAATGTTGCCCTTTATCCATGCCATGGATCTTTGACAGATGAAAACTCGTTTGAGCTGGTTGGCCAACTTGTACGAGCGCTTCTCGACGCAAAATGCGCGGACAACGTCGCCCTCATTGTGGGGAGATATAACTACAACAAGTTAGTCAATCTTGCTCTAGAGCTGAAAACAGAGCTCAAATCAGACACCATGTCGATACGAGTGATCCACTAGCAAGAAAGAGAGACGTCATTTTTAGCTTCACGCCAAAAGTCGCAAGCCCGGTTTTACTCCTGGCCATGAAAATGAGGCACTTTCTAGGCAGAAAACTAAGATGGCTCGTTCATCCCGTCAGTATCTTCGTCTTCATGCAAATTATCTGGACGGCCATCCTGACTCTTTGGATCATCTGGTTTGTTGACCGTCGTCGTGAAATCGAAAAAATCGCAGCACTAATAAAGCCCACACTACTTCCAACTAACGACACGAGCGTTGTTGTTTTGATTGTCGTTGGTATCGTTCTCCTATCTATGCTGGGTGCAGGTTCAATCATGCTTTTTACATGGGGTCTTCGTCAAACCTCACTCATCCGACAGCAACGCGATTTCGTGTCAAGCGTCACCCATGAACTTAGAACCCCATTAGCGAGTATTCATTTAGCATATGAAACTCTTGCATCACGCAGTCTCCCGGATGAAATGCGGCAAAAGCTTCTCACCATGAGCTTGGTTGATATTGATCGACTGATTCGACTTGTTAATCAAATCCTGATCTCATCCAGGCTTGATCGTGGACTCGCGATGTTCCAAGACGATATAAAAGATGTAAATGTCAAACAGTCCATCGAAGAGGTGGTGAAGACATTATCATATTTAGACCAGAGAATTTCAGATCGTATTGTCACCGATGTCGCCGATCATGTGACATGGCATGGCAGTTTAAATGCATTTAATATGGTCATCAGCAACCTCCTCGAAAATGCCATAAAATATTCTCCTAAAAGAACCCCAGTTGAGATTAAAGGCTCGATTATTGAAAGTGGTCTATTGATCGCCGTAAAGGACTACGGATTAGGCCTTACACCACGCGACAAAAAAAGAATTTTTAAAATGTTTTATAGAAGTGGTGACGCCTCGAAACGGGCGATACCCGGTACCGGACTTGGCCTATTTATTGTAAAAACAACACTTGAACAGCTTGGCGGCAGCATTTCCGTCGAAAGTGAAGGCTCCGCACTAGGCTCAAAATTTACAGCAACCTTTCCAAGATGAATATAAATCAGACAAAACAAAAAATTCTGCTGGTCGAGGATGAGCCGCATTTGTCGTTCATTCTGAAATTGAATCTTGAGGCTGAAGGTTTTGTAGTCGAGCACTGCGCAGACGGGGATTCCGCTATTTCTACATTTTCTCAGCATGGCCCATTCGATGCGGTTATCCTCGATGTGATGCTCCCGGGCAAAGACGGATTTGAGGTAGCAAGGACGATAAGACAAGTCGACCAGAAACTTGGAATTTTGATGCTGACAGCACGAAGCGCTGAAGAGGACCGATTAATTGGATTTGCTACAGGCGTCGACGACTACATTACAAAGCCCTTTCATTTGCAGGAGCTGATTGCCCGTGTTCGACGGATGAGCGAGCGAGCCAATCTTTATAAGTCTGATGCTAAAACTCAAACCTCACGCCAAATAAGGGCATCAGGCCTAGTACTTGACCACGATCAACTTACGCTGTACTGCGCTGGAAAATCTCATCCGGTAACAAAACTTGAAGCGGACTTCCTGAACGAGCTCATGTCGAATCCTGGAAAAATCGTCAGTCGCGAACACCTACTCGAAAAAGTCTGGGGTCTGAGGGCGACAACTGAAACCAGAACCATCGACAATTTTGTAGTCAGACTAAGGAAAATGATCGAGGCAGATCCCCGCGATCCGAAAATCTTAGTGAGTGTACGTGGACGCGGTTATAAACTGGAAAATAACACTAAATAATTCAGCAGGACTATTATGTTTATCGACTTTGAGAAATGGCATGGCGCCAAAAACGATTTCATTGTCACTTGGATACTCACAACTGACCGAGACTTGTTAGTGCCTACACTACAAAGGCTTGCCCCAAAGCTTTGCATGCGGGATGGGTCCGGCGTGGGTGCTGACGGCGTTTTGGTGTTGATTGCAAAAAACCGTAAAGACCCGTTACCAGAGGAATTGGTAATTATAAACAGTGACGGTAGTCTTGCCAAAAATTGTGGAAATGGACTGCGTTGTGCGGCCAGTAGTGCCCGGCGACGAGCTCATCGGGAGTCTATTTTGGATTTTGACGGTGTCAGTTTTAACGTGGCTGGTAACTCGATCGACTGCCGATTTATTGGAGAGAAGACTAATCCATTTGTAGCCGTCACAATGCCGCAGCCGTCCTTGTGCGACGATAATGACTGGAATCATGACGTGATCGAACGGGCTAAACAACTGCAGCGATCCAATCCTGAACTCAAGGGCGATCTGATGACCGTGGGAATCGGAAACCCTCACATTGTATTCACAGTAGAGAACTCTACGGCAGAGTTGGCACGACTTGCTGGCATACCCATGCAATCCAGTCGACATGGTGATGGCATCAATGTGCATATTGCGAATTCATATGACATACAAGATGGCGATCTTCAAAAAGCGCGACGAGACATTGGAGAGCCCATCGGAGAGTTACTCAAAGTCTTCCCATGGGAACGAGGCGTTGGAGCAACTCAAGCTTGCGGCACTGGTGCTTGCGCGGTAGGGGTGGTGGCCCTGGAATCTGGACTGATTGAACGATCAGACTGGATCGGAATTGACATGCCAGGCGGGCGACTTTACGTCAAACAAGCAAACGCGGGCGATGAAGTTATTCTAGCGGGGCCGACGGCCTTCGTATTCAGTGGCAGCCTGGAGATCTAAAGGCCACTTATAGTTTTATTGGTATATTACTAAAAGATAGATCTTAGTTCAGTAAATTCAGCAGGTTTAATCGACTGGCTCTCGGCAGCCTTTGCTGCGTTAACGGCCCGCGTGCTAGAATGTAGCAGTTCTCTATCTTAATCACGATACACGCGAAGTTAAGCAATAAGTTGGAGGTGGGTCTTGTTACGCCATTTATTAACAGCATCGATTATATTTTCAGGACTGAGCTCATGTAAGACTTCAAGTGACTCTACGACACAGTCACTAGGCGGGTTAGCTGGGGATAAAACGCCATATACGTGTTCAGCTGCCGGCGGCGATAAATTTGGTGAGCGATACGATACATTCTGGGCTCAGAAGAGTATTCAAGCACCAGAAGGATATAAAGACTCGCTCCGTGGAATCTTTGCTGCCGTTCCCATGGAACTCCAGTCATGGTTCTTCTTGAAAGGCGGGAACGTCCAGCTGATCGGGAATCCAAAAGAAGCATGCGCCTCCCAGGAATCTACGCCGCTATTTTATAGCTCGGGCGACCAAGGCGGTTGTGTGATGTTCCCCAAAGAAAATGGCCTAGCCGGCATGCCAACGATCTATGTTGGCGTTACTGGCAAAACCAAGGCTGAGCAGCAAGAGCAGGCTAGCTTGATCGTTGGTGGATTTGCAGCTGTTCTCAGTTCGTTCCTAACGGAAGTCGCCATGGCGGATAACGTCTCGTCACAAAATGACTTGGTTTACGAGTTTGGCGCCTATGACAAGGAAATGCGTAACGTCAAAGCAGGATTGGCGTTCATGGTGATTGAAGATTTGATCAAGAACAAAAATAGCGAAGGAAAAACCTACGCTGAGTCTCTGCCAGACAATTACAAGGCCATGATTTCCTCTTCGAAGGTGCTTGATGCGAGTGTTGATCGTGACACACGCTGGAAAGCATACTGGGGAGCCTACAATGACGCTGGCCACCGCGAGATGACCAACTTCCTAGTCGCTCAGGTCTTCGAATCAGCTTGGTGCTCAGATACAACACGCGCCGTTCTTTTTGACGGCAAAGCTCCGTTTGCAGAAACAGGCCGCTATTTCAAAAAAGAGGTTGAGCCAGTATTCGCCGATTCATTCTCGGGCGAAGCCGCAAAAGGCGAGCTCGGTCTTACGGATGCTGTCGATACAAAATCAACGTCTGAGACGATGAGCGAGACGCCCAATGGGCGCACAAGCCTTGATCTTGGTGGTCGTCGCATGTTCCCAATCCTAGGTGCTATTGTAACAGCCCCATTCGCAGTCGGCAGATACTTTGCACAAAATCGCCCGGTTCGTACATGGTTTGGGACTCATAGACCGGTAAGGCGAGTCTTATTTGGCGCAGCTCAAGCGATTGCGGCAGTTGGTCGCGGCGCTGTAGTTTTCACAGGGCGAGCCGTCATGGGCGTTGCCCGCGTAACGGGTAATGGTCTAGCACGCGTCGGATACAGGGTACGAAACGGCTGCCTGATTCGCCGATGGAGATGCTGAAGTCATTTCTTTGCGAGCCAAAAAAGCCAGGGATCAAAACCCCGGCTTTTTTATTTGAGAAACCCGCCAAAACCACCCCTCGACTCAAGTGGGCGATTTAAATTAAGTCTTCGACCCTCGACTTGTCCTTTTTGAAACGCCCCTTGATCAAGACGCCCGCTACCCCATGACTTTTTTGAAAGTCGTGGATAGCGTACTTCGACATAATCCTCCAAAGATGACCTTTCAACTTTTTGTAAGGCTATGACGTCCTGCATCTTGTGGGCTGCGTCCTGAATAATTTTTTTATCGATGGATCCGGCTGATACGAGCTTATCATCAAAACCAGTTAGAATGCCCAATTGATAGCTTCTACGACGTGAGCCATGAACTTTTGTGGACTTTTTATAGCTAGACCATAGCGAGTCACACTGTTGTCTTAAAAAATGATAAACATACTCAGCCATTAAGATATTCTCGCGCCGACCTAGCAATTCTGCGGCTTGAAATTTAGTACACGCAACAGCATCGAATATTGAGGTATGAATGACCCTAACCGAGAAGTGCTCATTCATAATCGATAAAATCTTGGCATCGATTGGATCTGTTTTTCTTTTCTTCCGGGATAGAAATAAACTATCCAAAGAATCCTCGTTTTTTTGACGAAGATGTTTATCTAAATTATGTTTAGCACAGATCTCCCTCGATTTTTGCATGGCCAGAAATGCTTCGTGCTCGTTTGTCGACTGCGATAAGGATAGTAATTTTTCAACCCGGTCGAGTAGTCGCTGATCCTCTGAGCTTACGACTCGCTGACGAATGCACGGGATCTGCTCGCCTGGTAGATCACCCGCAGCGCGCGCTGCCCACGATGCGACTCCCAAGCGCTTGCATGCCTTTTTAAAGGGCTCGCCATGGTCGGTACCATCCATATCGGACAAATGCTCGGAAACATATTGATGGGCCATCTCGTGTTTGAGTATTTCAACGACGACGTCCCAGCTGTGGTTTTCTATGAGCCGAATACTCAAAGTTATTGTTCTCAGCAATGGGTCCCACTTGCCCCAAAATCCTTGCGTATCTGACAACTGAATAACGACAGGACGCAACTTTGCGCGGTAAAACCAGGAGATGTCGTGATGCTCCCGGTAAAGCTGCTCGATCCATAAGTAACGGATGTCTTTGGGTGTTTCCATAGCAATCATTTTTTCATACATGTTCTTTGGCTGTTTCACGCATGAGCACTTCCATGCGCTTAACAATCTGCGCATGAAATTGGTCAACTCTCTCTGCGAAGACTTCCGGGTCTTTTGAGTTTGCCGGTGGATGGAGCGGTTCACTCAAATAATGCGTTAGCTTTACTGGTTTAGGAATAGCGGTAAAACCGAGCCCCTTGGCAAAGAACAATGGAATCCTAAGCGTCTTATAGGCCCAGGCTGTAATATGACTAGGAGCGATGTCGTAGAGGTCGTCAGCGGCTGGACACGCAGCTAGCACGACTGGGACGCCGGTTTCAACCGCCAGTTTAACGAAGCCTTTGCGCCTATGCCAAATGATCTTATATTTTTCACTCGATGGTCTTAACGCTTCACGCATGCCGCCGGGAGCAACCACTAAGATCTCATTTGCATTCAACATAGCTACCGCGTTTTCACGGGTGCCCTCACGGCTGCCAAAAGCCTCCATTAGCTGACCAAGTCCTGGTACTTTAAAAAAAAGTCGATCAATAAGCGCACGCGGAATCCGATTTGAATATTCATAAATCGACGCCATGAGAAGGGCGATATCGTAACTGGCAAGACTATGATTTGCAGCAATGATGAATCCTGATTTTGGAATATGCTCTAGACCCACAGTTGAGTGCTCGTGATAGACGCGCATGGCAGAGACAAGAGGAGCGATCTTTAGCAGATACTCTTTGTTCAGAGGTAGATCTTGTAGGGTTGGTTTAGCGGTCATAAAATCTTGACTAACTATAAAGAAGCATTGTGCTGGTTATTGTCGAAAATATTAAATCCCTAAAGGAAAATAACGGTTGAAACGGGACCCAAGTCTATCCTAAAAACAAGGCTACGGTAAACGTGATTGATAAACCCCCATGGCCCCTTATCATTTTAATGCCCTGTTTTTATTTATTTAATTAGGATCACATGCCTATGAAAGAATCCCGCTGGTCTGAGGAGACAAGACGACTTGGTCTTCCCGTGCAATCAGCGGAGACCGGCAAGCGTCTTGACGAATACCTGGCGGCTTATTTTCCTTTTTTTAGCCGTGCAGGTTGGCAACGGGAAATCAACACGGGCGTTGTTCTAGTCAATGGGATACCAGCTCGAAAGCCATCTCAAAGGTTACGATTAGGCGATGAGCTGCGACGACTGCATCCATTTGACGAGGAGCCAGACGTTGACACAGACATGCCAATCCTTTGGTCTGACGGCGAATTGGCAGCGCTGATGAAACCTTCCGGCCTTCCCATGCACGAAGCGGGATATTACCGGCGACGCACGGTCGCGGGTGTTTTACCAAATATCTTGGGTGACGGATGGACTCCAGTCCATCGTCTTGACCGGGAGACAAGTGGCCTTTTACTTTGTGCAAGGCGACCGCTTGTCAGGGCCCAATTGACCGAAATGTGGACCAGGCGCGAGGTCAAAAAGACCTATTTAGGCATTACGGCAGGAGTGCCGAGCCAAGACACCTGGACTATAGATCTGTCCATCAAGGCGGAGCGAAAATTTAGAACTAATCGCGCAGAAATTTCAGAGGACGGCGCATCAGCTGTCACTACGTTCAAGGTTATCTCCAGGGGGCCGAGATCTGCGTTGATAGAAGCCACGCCCATAACTGGAAAAACCAATCAGATTCGACTGCATGCTGCGGCTGCGGGATTTCCGCTAATCGGTGACAAGTTCTACGGCTCAAACACCGAAATACTTGACCTTTACCGTGCGGAGGGCAACAGCTTGCGTGTTAAGGATCTGGCGGGATTTCCACGCCACGCACTACATGCCTGGCAGTTATCCCTAACTCATCCCCTGACGCTTGAAAAACTTCAGCTTCAGTGCAATCTCCCCTCTGATCTTCGTGAACTTTGCCACGCTGAAGATATTAAGCTTGAGAGTGAATTACTCCAGATTTAACGGTTTTAATTTTTTATAGATAAAAACCAAAACAAATACACCCAACATTGAAAAAATACCCGAAACAAATAGCGCAAATCCAAGATTGAATTTTGCTGCAAGCCAACCCGTCATTAGATTTGCTGGAATAGCCACCAACGCCAGAACCGTTTGAAATGCTCCGTATCCTAGCCCACGCTTTCGCGCAGGCAATAAATCAGAGAGCAAAGCTTTCTCAACACCTTCCGTAAGGCCGTAAAAGGCACCAAAGCACACAAATCCTATGGCAAAGATGTTTCGGTCGCCGGTCATAGCCATCGTGAAATAGCAAATCGCATACACAAACCAACCAAGCAGGAGAAAACGTCTTCGACCAAAGCGATCTGACCACTGACCAGCAAGCCATCCTACAACAGACGCCATGGCGTTATACAAAATGAAAAGCCCAAGTATTGATCCAAAATCAAACCCTACCTCTTTGGCTCTAAGAGCTAAAAACGCATCAGATGATGACCCGAGAGCAAAAATCATAATCGCAAAAAGAAGCGGCTTGATCTCCTGCGGTATATGCCAGGCTAGATACGTCTTGGCTTGAGTTTGCCGAGGAATATTAGGCACCCATAACAATAGAACCACAACGGCAAACCAAGCAAATGGGATGGACGTCATCAGCATACGCTGAAAGAGATCGGTCGACATCTCGCTTGAGCCAACACCCATGATGATAGCGATGGACAGACCGCTCACGGCGCCAATCGTATCAAGACTACGCGCAATACCAAACGCTCGCCCAACATTCTTACGGTGAGAGTCATCAGCAATAAGGGCGTCTCTAGGAGCAGTTCTGACGCCCTTTCCAATCCTGTCAAGCACCCGCGCCGCTGCTAGCAAAGGCACAACACTAGTAAAAAACATCAATGTGCGGCCTAGCGCCGACAAACTATAACCCAAAGTCACCAGTGGCTTTCGTGACGGCATGCGGTCGCTAATCCAACCAGAAAACGCTGTCACTAGAATGGTGGTCGTCTCAGCAACACCCTCAATTAAGCCCAAAATCGTGGGATTGACCCCAAGACTAACCGTCAAAAACAATGGTAGAGATCTGGTTAAAATCTCGCTTGAGCAGTCGTTTAAAAAAGACACAACGCCAAATCGAACGGGCAGGGAGGGCTTTAGCGTCTTTTTTTGCTCGATATTTGGCTGATCAGTTGGCAATGATTGAGTCCTCGAAGCCTTAAGATTGGCCGTGGCCAGTCTACTAAAAACTTGGACTTTTATGCTATCCTTAAAGCTCAACCAGAGTCCTAATTTTATTGGCTAAATGCCGAGCCGAGGCCCAACCCCATGATGTCTGAAATCCGACTAGAACATGTCGCCACATTTTGCTTTCTGTCTGCCGTGATTCACACGTTTTTCACGAGGTGGTTTGCAGATTTAGCGCGACGGTTTCGAGAAGGCTCCCTTATGGAAAATCTCCTGCACTATTTGGCAGAGGTTGAAGTTGTATTCGGACTCTGGGTCATTCCGTTTCTTGGATTCATGATTTTTACTCAGAATCTTGACGCGGCTGTTCGATATCTAGAAAGTGTCAATTTCACTGAGCCTGTATTTGTTTTTGTCATAATGACCATGGCGGCCACAAAACCAGTCATGCATTTTTGTGAAACAACCGTAGGATCTCTTGCACGCGTTGTGCCACGGTCTATGCAAAGTTCGGCTTTTTTCATATTCTCGCTGACGCTTGCGCCCCTTCTTGGCTCTTTTATCACCGAACCGGCGGCCATGGTGGTCGCAGCACTTTTGCTAAAGCCACTTATTTTCAATCGCCAAGCGAGTTCTTTTTTACGTTACAGCACACTTGCAGTCCTGCTAGTCAATATCAGCATCGGTGGCACATTGACACACTTTGCAGCTCCACCCGTCATAATGGTTGCACAAAAATGGAATTGGGATTTCTGGTTTATGCTCGAAAACTTCGGATGGAAAAGCGCCATCGCAGTCTGTGTCAACACACTCGGTCTCTACATACTCAACATGTCAGAAATTCGCGCAAAGGCGATTCCCCATGGCCAAGGCCACGTTCGTATTCCTTTTTGGATGTTCTTCAGTCATGTCTTATTTATTGCCCTAGTCGTCAAATACCACTCAAGTATGGCTTTCTTCGTTCCGCTATTTTTACTTTTTCTTGGCTGGACAGACGTTACACGCGAGTACCAGGACCCTCTCAAGCTTCGAGAGGGTCTACTGGTTGGATTTTTCTTAGGCGGGCTTGTGACTCTGGGACAGTTGCAAAGGTGGTGGATTGAGCCAATTGTAAGCTCACTTGGCCCCTTACACCTTTACCTTGGCGCTACGGCTTTAACCGCCATAACTGACAACGCTACCTTGACCTACTTGGGTACACTTGTCCCAGGACTCAGCGATGTATCTCGGTATGTTTTAGTCGCAGGAGCGGTCGCTGGCGGTGGCTTAACGGTTATAGCCAACGCCCCAAACCCGATTGCACTGGGCCTTTTAAAGGATGCGTTTCATGAGAAAACTGTACATCCATTCAAACTTCTCTTAGCTGCAATCATCCCTACGGTTGTCGCCTGCCTAGCTTACTGGTACCTTTAGTCGTAAACAACTATAACTAGGTTTGATCTATGAATTTAAAAGGTAAAAAAGCTCTCATCTGCGCTGCCAGCAAGGGTCTTGGGTTTGCAACCGCAAGTAAACTCTATGCCGCCGGCTGTGATATTTTGATTTGCTCACGAAACGTAAGTGATCTTGAGTCGGCATCAAAAAAAATCGCAGGCAATCATCCTGATAAAAAACCACCGAAGTTCCTCGTGATCGATTTATCAAAGCCCACTAATATTACTTCTTTTGCCAGAGAGGCTGATGCGGCACTAGGCGGTATCGATATTCTAGTTAATAATGTCGGAGGACCACCGCCATCGTCGGCAGTGTCTACCACGCTGGAAGACTGGCAGGCCGGCTTTAATCAGATCTTTCTTAGTTCTGTACTCCTAACACAGGCGATTATTCCAGGAATGAAAGATAGACAGTTCGGACGAGTCATTACGATTACATCACTGTCCGTATTTGAACCAATTGACCATTTAGTGGTTTCGACAGCCATGCGAACGGCGGTCACAGCCTATATGAAAACACTCAGCAAAGAAGTCGCACCTTTTGGAATCACAGCAAATACAGTATTACCTGGAGTGATTCAAACTGACCGCATCATGAATCTTCGCAAGGCTAAAGCGGCGCGGGATGGCACTAGCCTCGAGGCGGAGATTGATAAAACTATTAAAGCCATTCCCGCTGGAAGACTTGGCAAACCAGAAGAGCTCGCTGAGCTTGTTGGCTTTCTCGCTAGTGAGTATGCCAGCTATATTACTGGTGCCAATATTCCAGTGGATGGTGGTATGCGCCATTCTTGGGCATAGTCAAACACCCACCATGACGGCAGCACCTGTACCGTAAATTGCGCCGTAGGCTTTTGTCATAAGCCGTCGACCAGAACGACATGCACCCGCACCCTCCAGGAATGCCAGTGCCTTTAGAGCCATGTCAGCTTTTGTGCTGCGGACGTATTCGTCACGCATAGATGCCACATCATGCCAAAGACCATCATTCATAGATTTAAGAAGTTTTTGGTTCCATTGATCGTCTTGCCGGTCGCGAATAGCGTCATTTTTATAATCGATGACTTCTGTAAAATATCGGCCTGAAAGTCCAGACACTGCCACAATGGCTGTTTTGCCATCCAGCTTCATAGCAGCATCAGCGGCAAGTTCTCCAATTTTTACGGTCTCTACGTAATCAGAGTAGACGCAACAACTATACATAGCTGTTCTTAGGCCGCTGCTATTTAACAATGTATTTGCGACAATCGTGCCTGTATCAATCGGAAAGCCCTCGTAATCGACAGCCCGCACTTGAAAGCCGGCCTGGCGAGACCTTGTGATCAAATTTTCCACAAGTGCTGAATCGATCTCAAAGTCAAATTTTAACGCGGCAATGTCATACCAATTTTCGTCGACGTGTAGTCCACTAACTCTGGGTCTGGCCTGAACGGACTGACCCAAGACGGAAAGCCACTGAGTTGAGTAAAAAAGAATACGAGAGACACCTTGCCGTTTAAACTCATCGCCAAGATCACGACACGCTTGTGCCAGCTTGCCGTAGCCCTCATTGAGATCTGGTCTAAGCAAATGCGGCAATCCAGGAACCCACGCATAAATGATTTTATCATTAGGCATCATGATTTCGCCTCAAGATCCCACTCCATCACAGCGTTACCCGTTCCGATGACAGATCCATAGCCATGAAACTGCGCGCCCGCCTTGGGCATACCCATAGCCGATAGCATCCAGGTTAGACTTCCTGCTTTTACTTCAGCAAAGGTTTCTTTCATGTAGCGTGGCAGGCAATCAAAATAACTCTTTAAGTCCCCCTCACGCAGCATGTCGATGACTTTCATATCCCATTCATACTGGGCCTGAGAGAAAATGTGTTCTCGCGACATATCTTCTGGAAGCTCCGGGTTGGGCTCTTTAGAGAAATGAAGATGAGATAGCGTATTACTTGCTGCCAAAACAGCTCTTCGGCCTGTTTTTTCCACGGCTCGGCGCGTGGCTTCCCCTAGCCTAAGCATCTGATCCTGGGCAGTGTCGTCGTCATAAAAGTAGGGACTATTATTGGCTGATATTCCTACGACCGGGATGTCCCAGTCAGGATTCATCATATGAAGGGTCACGATAGTTCCATAATCGACTCTAAAATCTGCCTTTTCCATCTTCTGCATGGTGAGACCAGTAGCTATACCCTCGTCACAAATAGCTCGCGATAACTCACAATCTACTGACAGATCGAATTCATATCGAAACAGATGTGGAAAAATTGGATCGACTGAAAGACCCTTAAGGCGGGGAACGCACAATACGTGATGGCCCACCACTGTTTGCCAATGGGGCGAATGAACAATGATGACGTCGGGCTTTTTTTGCTTCAGACTTGTGCGGCAGGCCTGGTAGGCATGCCTCAAGGTTTCCCAGCCGCCCCGAGATTTGGGGGCATTTTGCCTAGGATTTTCTGCGTAGACCAAGTGAGGTGGGTGGGGCGCCAGCCATCCACTGAGTATTTTTCCGGAAGCGACTTTTTCCATGGTGAAAACACCTCTTCTGCCAATTTCTCGGCCGGTCAGAAGGGAGTATAGACAGTCCATCGGACTTCGGTAAAGCGCATAATTACAAACGCTAAGCCTACTTACACAAAGTCGGAGTAGACACCTTGGATGAGTCTACGCCCTGACTAATACTCGTAAATCCAGCGCAAAGACTGGCTTTATTGTCAGAACATCCTGCCGTCGAAGCCGTTGGACATGCCTGTTCAATTTTTTGAGCTAATGACGCCGCGTACGCCTGGTTAATCTGACCGGACAATGCTTGCGTCTGCTTTGTTGTCGAACTACCGGTTCCAGGAAGAGCTGACGCTGTTTTTTGAAGATTTGTAAGTTGCGTCGTAATGACAGATGTCACCGACGAGGGGACGCCTGCCGCTTCAAACGATTGGCTGACCATGATCAAGCTATTTAAAGCCAAAGCGATTTGAGATTTCGAGTTACCTGTATCAAAAACTTTACCGATCACATTCGCGAGATCCGCGGCTGCTAATGCAAGGTTTGCGACGCCTTGCACGGAACCCGTGTTAACGCTAGACATCTTAGTTGAGATTGTCTGAACTCCAGTACGCGTCTCCCCTGAACTGACGGCGTCTATTAAAACACCCTGTTGAAAAACTAAAGCTTCTACGAGATGCAAAAGCGCAAACGATATGTGTGCTTTGGGGCTGCTAAACGACGTCTTGGTTCGATCGGGGCAAATGGCTGCGTTTTTATGTCTTTCATCAATTGAGGACGCTAGTACCTTCGTTCTGTCTATAAATGGGCACAGCGCACGAATACCTTTATCCAATGCACCCAAGACGCCAACCTTGGATCTCAGGTCATCATTGACCTCATTTGGAATATAAACGGATGGGACACCGATCGCCTTCAGCCCGTTGTAAGATGTGACATCTGTCCCGAGTGCGCTCTTATCTGCGTCGCTCAAGGTCAGCAACAAGCAACTCATCTCCGTCAAAACGCTGCTGGCACTTTGCGTAGCACCAGATGAACTCTTACATTTACTTGTCGTGGAACCGCTGGATGATGAACTTGACGACAGCGTCGATAGTTTACCTACAAGCTGGAAAATGTCGATGCCTGCCTGACTAAGATGAATATTACCTAATAAGACCCCAGCATCACCATTGTTTTCGGCGCGTCCATACGCCTTGTTTGCAAGCTCTGCTGCGAGTGAAAACTCGCCATCATCATAGGCGAACTGGGCTCTTTGCAAGAGACTTGAGTAGGATTCGTCTTCCATGCCAAATAGCTTGTTGACGTTGGCACTGCCGCATGAAGTCAGGCAACCACAGGATAAAAGTAGCACTAGTCCAAATCGACGCATTCTGGCTTCTCCCAAGGTGTTTTTCAGTCAGCGTAGTAAATAATCTTCTCATCATCATCGGTAACATGGTACTTATCCCGCAAAACCTTGCGCGCATAGGACTTGCTCTCTTTTATGCGAAGTATCTCTTGAGACAGGCCGGCATTCTCCGCTTCAATCTCCGCGACTCTCTCCTCAAGTATATGCTTTGACTTCGTTAGGGAAAAATACCGAGCGATCGATGTCTCCCCTCGAAATACGCCAATACTTATGACAACGGTTGCAAAACCGTAAAGAAAACCAGCTCCGCGATCGAGCAGAAAGCTAGCTACGCTGGTCCTTTTGGTTTGTCTACGATTGACCACCAAATTCCCCGTCGAATGGAACTTTAACGTCTATATTTCAGATGTCTCAATTATAGCACCAGGATGCGATCAAGTCGTCAGAGTCTGGGCTCCAAGTGGTGCGGCTCAACCCTTCTAAGTCCTACGTCATTGAACCGCACAAGAATTTTGGTACGACCAAAACTCGATTCCACTTCTTCAACGATTCCAGCACCGTAGGTTGGATGCGCAACCTTCATGCCTCGTTTAATTGCCCTTTGGTTATTTGACGAAAATTCGTCACTTTCCGTAGAGTAATCATAATATTGAGTATCCCCGTCCTCTTGAACATCCCCACCACCCCAATCGATCGGAGCCTCGGCCCCTCCTGGGGGCGTCAAAATATTGACGTACTTGGGTGGTAACTCCTTTAAAAAGCGCGACACATCGTTAGCCTGAGTCTGCCCCCAAGTCCTCCGCATATATGCTGCGGACAAGGATAGCTTCTTCTTTGCCCTGGTCATTCCGACGTAAAAAAGCCGTCGCTCCTCCTCGAGTTCAAGCTTGTCATCACAGCTATTAAAGTGCGGCAAAAGCCCGTCCTCAAGGCCGATCAAAAAGACCCGCTCAAACTCAAGACCCTTTGCCATGTGAAGAGTCATGAGACTCACTCCGCCAGCATCACCTTCGACATCACTGGCCAGCATGATGGACTGCAACCAATCACTCAGTGTTGCCCCAGGAGTCTCTTCGACATATTCGGCTATGGCGCTGGCTAACTCCATAACGTTGTCTTGCTTATCCTCACTTTGATCCGGATATTTTTTTGCAAGATAAGCAAAATAATTGATCCGCTCAATCAAAGCCTCAAGAAACTCCGGTAAAGGCTGGGCGTCCAAAATTTTTTTGAGATCATCAATTAAAGCAACAAAGCTCTCCAACTTTGAAGACAATCGAGGAACAGCCTCACACGCAAGTTGGCGTGCTGCCTCAAAGGCTGAGATGCCCTTATCTCGGCCGCGATTTGAAATAGTAACCTCTGCTGAATCACCCAGGCCTCTCGCGGGAGTATTCATCGCACGCATAAAGCTCACATCGTCCCGAGGGTTCACAATGAGCTTAATATAAGCGAGTATGTCCTTAACCTCGACACGGTCATAAAATCGTACGTTGCCGTAAATCTGATAAGGTATTTTTTCTTTTCTTAAGGCGTCCTCGACGACGCGGCTTTGACTATTTGTACGGTAAAAAACAGCCACATCATCATAATCAAACACGGCGCGCTCTGACTTAATCGTGTCTGCTAGCCACCACGCCTCAAATTCACCATCAGTCTCATATCTGAAATCAATAAGATCACCTGGTGGATTGTCGGTTCGAAGGGTCTTTTCTGCGCGCTTTTTATTATGGGACACAACCGCAGAAGCCGCATTCACAATATTTGAAGAGCATCGGTAGTTTTGCTCTAACTTACAGACTTTTACTTTGGGATACATTTTCTCAAAGTCAATAATGTTCGCAGGGACCGCGCCGCGCCAACTGTAAATCGACTGGTCGTCATCACCCACAACAAACAAGTTGCGATGACTGGCCGCAAGAAGCTGCAGCAGCTCGATCTGAGGTTTATTTGTATCTTGATACTCATCAACCAAAATATACCGGTAGCGACTTTGCATGAGAGACCGCACACGTTCGTTGGTTCTAAGCAAGAGAACCATATTCATAATCAAATCACCAAAATCCATTGCGTTTGCAAGCGCCAGCGTCTCCTGATAGGCCGCGTACACATCAACCCCACCAGTTGGCATAAACTCTTTAAACGCCGCCCTATGCGCGTCTCTATCCTGAGGAAACAACCCAAGAGTTTTAGAGTGATTGATGGCGTGCCTATACTCTGCAACCGTTACTTCTTTATCTAGCCTAAGGTTGCCCCGTTGCATAATTTTTTTTATTACTGAATTTTGATCAGCATCATCATAAATCGTGAAGTCAGATGTAAACCCGAGTTCTGGCGCAAACTCCCGAAGCCACTTTGCACAGGCAGAGTGAAAAGTTGAGATGAGTGCTTTATCGGCGACCGAGCAAAGTCCGAGCACGCGGTCTCGCATCTCGCGAGCTGCTTTGTTTGTAAAGGTTAATGCCAAAATCTGCCAAGGCGACACACCTTGGTCAATTAACCACGCTATGCGCATGGTAATGATTCGAGTTTTCCCGCTACCAGCTCCTGCAAAGACGACGGCCGGACCATCGCGGTGTAAAGCGGCTTCGCGCTGAGCTTGGTTCAAGTTGTCGAGGAAATTAAAGCTCAATGGAATTACCTGCGCCCTAGCTCCGCGGCCTGTACTAATTCAAAAATAGACGACGTAATACGTTCTAAAATCATTCAACCGTCACCGATTTGGCCAGATTTCGCGGCTGATCCACGTCTGTGCCGCGTTTAACCGCAATATAATATGATAAAAGCTGCAAAGGGATGACAGACAAAATCGACTGCAAAGCAGCGTCTTTGACCTGCGGGCAAGGAATGTATTCCAAGGACAGGCCTCGAAGACGCTCGTCTTGAATGTCGCCAACTCCGATAATCTGACCCTCGCGAGCCCGGACCTCTTCCACATTTGAGATCATTTTTTCGTAGTGAACATCATGAGGTGCAACAGCCAAAACTGGCATGTGACGGTCAATCAGCGCAATCGGACCATGCTTTAGCTCACCGCCGGCATAACCTTCGGCGTGAATGTAAGAGATCTCTTTTAATTTTAGGGCACCCTCAAGCGCCACCATGTAGCTAGGGCCTCGTCCAATAAAGATAAAATTGGATGCTTCATAAAATTTGGAGGCGACATCCTCGATCAGCCCGGCAGCGTTAACAGCACGATCGACCGCACTGGGTAAGGCCTTCAAAGAATCTAATGCCGCCTCATATGCGGCGCCAGTCACCCGACCAAACTTACTGCCTACCGCCAAACCAAACAAATAATGACATAACACCATGCTTGTAAAGGCTTTGGTGGACGCTACACCAACCTCCGGTCCAGCCTCCATATAAAGTGTCGCTTGGGCTGCCCTCGGGATACTGGAAAACCTGACGTTGCAAACAGCATATGTTTGACAACCCATTTTCGCCGCGTGTTTTATACAAGCCAAAGTGTCAGCAGTTTCTCCCGACTGGGTGACTGCTATTACCAACGTTGACGCATCAAGATAGGGGTTGCGGTATCGAAATTCACTGGCCAACTCCACCGAAACCGGCACACCAATTAGTTGCTCGACCGAATACTTAGCAATAAGGGCCGAATAGTAAGCGGTACCACACGCCACATAAACGATACTTTTAACCCGCTCAAAATCAACACCATCAAGTCCGAGTTCTTTGGTGTCGATCTGACCGGTTTTAGCATCGACCAGACGACTAATAATATTTGCAACAACTGCCGGCTGCTCATGAATTTCTTTAAGCATGTAGTGACGGTAGCCTTGCTTCTCGGCGCTCGCCGCACTCCAGTTCAAAACCGACGGTGCGCGACTGATCTGCTTTCCCGCAAACGTCCAAAGCTCTACCGAGGACTTGGTTAGTCTGCCAATTTCGCCGTCATTGAGGAATATGACTGACTTTGTGAGCGGCAGCATAGCCAGCGCGTCACTTGCAAAATAGTTTTCATTATCACCAACACCAATCACGATCGGTGAACCTTGTTTCACTAAATATAAGGCATCGGGCTCTCCGGTCCAAAGAACACCTAGCCCGTAAGCCCCCTCTAGTTTGGAAATAACCTTGATTAATGCGTCTTTCATCCGAGGCGTCGATTTCAACTCTTTTGAGAGTAGATGAAGAACCACTTCCGAGTCCGTCTCTGACTGAAACTTATAACCCTCGGTTAGGAGCTGGTCCTTTAACGTTCGGTAGTTTTCGATAATGCCGTTATGAATGATGGCAAGGCCGCCATCGACGTGAGGATGAGCGTTCTCCGTAGTGGGAGCGCCATGCGTTGCCCACCTCGTATGCCCCATGCCGATAGTGCTTTGTGCTGGCAATTGAGCTAGATGCCCCTCTAGTCTGGCCAATTTACCATCACTTTTAACCGTGCTGATTTTAGAGTCTGAAAGTGTAGCTATCCCCGCACTGTCATAGCCACGATACTCGAGTCGTTGAAGACCCTCAAAAATAACCTGGACACACGACCTGGCGCCGACAAATCCAACCACTCCACACATCCACAAACCCTCTCTGTAACTTGCGGCGTCAATGCCGACTAAACTTGTAAATCACCACAGGAAGCTAAAGGCGAAATCGTTTGGCCAGCTGAAATGCTACTACCTACCAAAACCGCATGAGCACCCACTTTGACACCGGCCCCAAGCACTGTATTCTCCAAAATAGCCCCTGGGCCAACGACGCAGTTTCTTGACACCCGAGTCTTACCGATCAGACAAACTCCCGGGAAAATCTGCGTATCCGGTTCAATAACAACGTCACCATCCACGTATATGGTGTCTGGCAAATGAAACGTGACACCGTGCGCCATAAATTCTTCAATACGTCGACGCATCATAGTCTTCTCAATATTTGCGAGTTGCGCACGATCATTAACTCCGGCGAATTCAGCAGCCGCAGATGTTTCAAATACAAAAGCGGGTTTACCTTGACGAGCCGATGCCTCAAAAACATCTGTGAGGTAATACTCGTTTTGGGCATTATTTGGAACAAGACCCTGCAGTAATTTGAAAAGCCAAGAAACCTCAGCAAAAACGACACCACTGTTGCATAATTTGATCTTTTTAATCTCAGAATCGGCATCACGCTCTTCAACTATTTGCGTCAAACCACCGCTCTTATCTCTCACCAGTCTGCCGTAACCGAACGGGTCACTGACCTGCATACCCAACACGCCCAGTTGATGGGAGGACCCAAGACAGGCCGCGATAAACTGTCCAATCGTATGGTGGCTCATGGCGGGTGTATCTCCAGCACAAATCAGCACATAGTGCGCCGAAGATGGCTGCCCTTTGAGCAGCTCTCCTTGAGACCAGTGCGGGGTCATGGCGCGATCATACGCCTTGGACGCTGCCGCCACCGCATCACCAGTGCCGCGTTGACCACTTTGAATGGCCACACGAAGCTCAGGGTGGTGGCTCAGTAATTCAGAAAACGGCCCTGTCTCCTTGGATAAGACTAGTGTCAAGTCAGTTGCTCCAGCTTTTTTAACCACGTCCATGACCCACGACAGCATTGGACGCCCCATTACAGAATGAAGCACTTTTGGCACAGTGCTCTTCATGCGAGTTCCCTTGCCGGCTGCGAGAATCAGTGCCGATATTGTAGGGCTGGAGGCTGGCGCGTTTTTTGGGGGCATACGAAGTTTTCCATGACGTTTTTTGACAAATTTTCGCTTGCAAAATATGCAGTTTAGCCCTTTTACTTGGGATGGTCACAGTTTTTTTGCTAGACTGCCAGCGGCCGACAAGATTGAACCAACGGGCCTGGTCAGGGAAGGATGCGTTTTCGTGGGACTATTTGATTTCATTAAGAATCTCGGCGGCAACAAGGAAACTCGAATCGCTAGATCCAGTGACTTGGCTAAAAATCCGAAGGCTATTCGAGAGGATCGTTGGGCTGCTATTGAGTTTTTAGCCGATGATGTGGCTGATACTAAATCGGCCGTCCGAGGCCTCCTCGCTCGCTTCGAGTTTAGTCTGGAACATGGAATTAACGACACGCGCGAGAAGGAGAAGGCGCTATCTGGAATCATGCGTCACGGTGATGCGGCCTTGCCCATTATTCTTGAGCACCTCAAAATAACGACACGCATTGCTTGGCCCATTAAAATTCTAAAGTCACTGGTGCGTAGTGAGGAGCGGGTTGTGGAATGCCTTTTAAGCACGCTCGACTACTCAGATGTGGCATTTGATCAAGCTAGGACGGATAAAAATTATGACATACTTTGTCACCTTGCTGATTACAAACGACATGGTCTGAAAGATCGCATTAGTCCTTTCCTTTCGGTTCCCGATGAGCGGGTCCGCTATGCAGCCGCAGAGGTTTTGATGGAGCAAGACCTTGATGAGGTCGGCGAGACGCTTGAGAAACTGATGCGCGATGAAAATCCTGACAACTCCAGAATTCGCCAAGCTGTTGTGCAGAAGTACTTGGATCTAAATTGGGCCATCCAGAAGCCCGATGCTTTTGCAAATCGTCAGGTCATCGGGCCTGTTTATATTAATGATCAAAATCGACTGGTAGTAAGCCAGTCGTAGGATTTTTATCGACGTTCAAACTGGACGCCACCTGGCCAGCGTCCGCGGTAGAAAAGGCGAGAGCAGTGACAGACTTCACAGAAATTGACCCAAAGAAACTCTGCCAAGTGGAAATCCACACTGCACGGTTGGATGTGAGTCGAAAATTTTATGAAGAGGTTTTTGGTTGGAAACCTGTTCCCGCAGAAATTCATAATTACATCGTGTTGGACGTCCCAGCAGATTGCCCGTTCGGGATCAGCATCGTTCCGTCCTTGGGTGCAAAGCCCTCCTCCGGTCAAATTATTCTTTATTTTGAAGTCGATGGCGCATCCCAAATAGCTGAGCGAGCAACAAAATTCGGTGGCTCCAAGAAATTTGGTCCTACCAGACTTCCTGCCTACGGCGACATTTGGCAGATTACGGATCCAGATGGTCACCGTTTTGGGCTATTTGAAAAACAAGCGGCCAACGTTACACGTGGCGTCCCCTTGAAGTCCTAATTCGTTGTCATAAAATTAAAGGATGCGTCGCTGAGCCTCGGGATGAATGCGCGACAGTAGCTCGTAATGAATTGTCTGGGCCCAGCCGGCAAGATCAGCCGCACCAATATGTTCTGATCCATCCTGACCAATAAGGGTCACCAAATCACCCACACGAACCGGGGCTGTGCAGTGAGTTATGTCAACCATCATCATGTTCATACAAATTCTGCCCACGATTGGGCATCGCTCCCCATGAATAAGCACGTAAGCTGGACTACCAGAGGCCATACGAGGGTAACCCTCAAAATAACCCACGGGTAAAACCGCCACCTGCATATCTCTACGAGCGCGATATGTACACCCGTACCCAATGTATTGACCTTGAGCTACTTGATTGACGCTAGTTACTTTTGTTCGCCAAGCTAACACTGGCTTTAGGTCGATCAAACCACCATGAAGCTGTTTGTATGAAATCTTTGTGGCCTGACTAGGCCAGAAACCATATAGAGATATACCGACGCGCGACAAATCAAAGCGGCTATCATCAAGAATAAGTGTCGATGCTGACGACGCAGCATGTGATATCACTGAAAACTTCCTGGCAATAAACTCTGAGCGGGCTGCATCAAATTTATCCATCTGGATTTTGGCGTAATCGTGCTCGGTCACATCCTCAACATTCGAAAAGTGCATGCAGACACCACGAACTTGATGTTTGTAGGGCAAAAGCCTGTCGGCTACCTTGCGTGCGTCACCAGGCCGAAAGCCTTGACGACTCATTCCTGTATCAAATTCAATATGCAAGTCCGGCCGTTTTTCTTCCAAAAGCCAGGCATCTAGCCCCTCCTCATGGCCTAAGAAAAGCTCTAATTTGTGTTGGAATGACATGGCCATCTGCTCTGGCAAAAACGGACCCACGACAAGGATGCGGCCTTCAAAACCAAGCTGACGAAGGGATACGCCCTCGTCCACGTAATTGACACAAATCCACTCAACACCTTCGGAAGCAAGAATCCGAAAGACCTCCGCCAATCCATGTCCGTAAGCATTACTTTTTAGAACAACAGCCAACCTGTCTTTGCCGACGATATCGGCAAACAAACGAAAATTATGCCGCAGATGTTCTGGATTTAACTCGATCCAATTTATCATATTGATCCCGACTAGCCGCGAGCTGTGACGACAGCCTTGCCTTGAGTCATTGTATCAATTGAGGATGCTTCCGAAAACTCTTAGTCCAAAGAGCTTGGGTATTGGTCCTATCTCCGGTAGCACGAGAGGAGCGTCACGTCGCTGATTAATATTGGCCGAAGACGCCTGACAGACTGACTGCCTGGATCCAACCATAACCCCCAACGCCGTATTACCCCATGTGTCCACCCCCGCCATAACGCCCAGAGCCCGGTTGCACTGTAAGCCTTTGGCAGTGACTGTTAATTTATCACCATGTCCGCGACGCACGGAGTCGACGGACGCGGCTGGTAAAATCTGGTAATTCAAATCGACGCTTTTAGCGAGCATCGCCAAATCTTTAGCCTTAATGGGTCTAACGGCTCCGTTTGTCGATGTAAGTAACCCAGGTAGCGCGTATGTGCCTGAATGAGTTCTAACGTTCGAGCAAACTAATGATGGAATGAATGCCGTAACAACCGCAACCTCTCGACCAGTCTGGCCTGTGAACAACAAACCAAGAGGGGTTTCCCGACAATTTTGCTGCCAGGACACCGACAGCTCGCCCCGTTCCGAAACAGCAAGGGAATCCGGAGCAACAACTCTTAAAACATAAGACGACTGGATTTTACCAGGGCGCTCAGCCAACCTTAAAGACTCTGACGAAAGGTTGATGCTCGTTAGCGAGATTCTCCTAACATCACGCGGGCAGTTTATTTTTGCGCCTGCCTCCTGATCATCTTTGGCGCCAAGGACGATGGATATCTCAATTTTTGGACTATCTTTTGAAACAAGCGGTCGAAGCAAAATACCCTCAACCGGTCTGCATGAGTTCTGCCACCCCACCGAAAACCCGCCGCGGGAGGCTCCTACGTCGAGCGCCTCATCTAGCGTCACCCGGCGAGGCTCACTGATGTCGACAGAACGAACCATGGATAATGCCTTAACGGGAATAGAAAATGACGTCTCATTAGGCAGTGAAGAGCAAAAGGTTTCGCCACGGTCCACGACAGCTGCAACTTCTAGGATTTTTCCTCCCTTACTTGGCGTTTTTGCGGCGCCAGCATCAGAGCTAGCCTCAAGGGCGCGCTCGCGCAAGAGAACGCCTCGAAAGGTTTCGCCGCAGGCCAAGGGAAAACTCGCCTTAACAGTTGCCCCGACTCCTGAATCGATCACGTCTAAAAGCTTTACAGGCTTCATCAAGGCCAAACGACCAGACTTCTTAGGTCCAGCTTCAGCCAAGGGGGCGAAGGTCCAAAAAGCCGCCGCGGCTATCACTAATATAGATGCGTTACGAACAATCATGGTCGTCTTAAACCCCAAGGGTGGCTTAGAAGATTGATTTATTTATTTAAAATTCCGTTTTTTTTAACAGTTTTTTAATAAAATGTCAACTTATTCTATGCGAGGTATTTACCGTCCGACCCTGGAGCCTTCTAGCCACGTGGTGGACATAACTAGCTGGAATTGGTTCAAAATAAGCCTCTGAAACAGATAGTTGCATCCCCGACGTCTCTCTGGTAAAGTCCAGCCCTCAACCGACGTGTATAGTTGTTAACCTGCTGGAATAACACGTCTTTTAAACAACTGGAGTTTCGGACAACCTATGAAACGTACATTTCAACCTCACAATAAGCGTCGTGTTCGCACTCACGGATTTCGTGCACGAATGAAAACTGCATCTGGCCGAGCAGTACTAGCTCTTCGCAGAGCTAAAGGTCGCAAGAAAATAGCTGTCACCGCTTACGAAAAATAATTTGTTTTGCTCAAACCACTCATCATCGGTTTGACTTTGTTGATCGCAGCGTGACCCGTTCGCTACGGGTTGCAATAAGCACCTGCGTCATCACGGTTTACTACGCTTAAGAATCAATAACAGGGAAGGCCTAACGACTTATGGCCAGATTCACAAAATCTCAACGGCTACTCACGGGCCGCGACTTTGACCAGGTGCTGGACAGACCCGGAACCAAAGTAATTTGCCCGGACTTTGTGCTGGTGGCGTCCCTTAAAAAAGATCAGCGCTCCACAAGTCGGCTAGGACTGATTGTCAGCGGTAAAGTCGGCAATGCTGTGACCCGCAATAGGATCAAGCGATCAATCAGGAGCGTCTTTAGAGAAAACCTCTCACTATCGCAAGAACTGGCGGGACGCGATCTGGTTGTTATTGCGAGGCCAGCTATCGTGATGAAAAACGGCCGTTTGAAAGACAACATTCAGGACCGATTTCTACTTTGCAGCGAACGCCTTTTGAAGCGATTTTCATCAAAATCAGAGCCCATCAGCCAAGGAACCGAAACACATTGATCAGTTTTATTTTAAAAATTTTTATTCGCCTATACCAGGTAAGCTTGTCGCCCCTTCTTGCTACACTTGGGGCCGAGTGTCGATTCCATCCATCATGTTCAAATTATGCGAATCATTGCTTGGAGAAAGATCACCTTTCATTGGCTCTCGGGAAAATATCCCGACGCCTACTCAAGTGCGGACCATGGCATCCCGGGGGAGTTGATCTACCATGAGAACTCAAGAAAAAGACGTAGGCTCTAACCGTGGCACACTCGTCGCGATGGTGCTGTGTTTTGGCTTATTCCTACTCTGGAATCAGTATTTGACGAGCAAGTACCCTGACTATTACCGGAAAAAAGATCCCGCTACTGCCGATCAAGCTGATACGCAGGCAGGCTCGGAAAGTCAGCAAGTAGCTGCTGGCGCAGCGCCATCTTCGGCGTCTCAGATGGCCGCCACACCGGCCCAAACGGCGTTGGCTAACGTCAGCAAACTGCCGCCTCAAGATCTTGTTTTTGAAGGTCGAGACGCGACATTCACCTTTTCCCAGGAACTTGGCTCACTGACGTCGGCCAAATTAAAAAACTATCGCGAGTCAAATCGTCCCGATAGCAGTTTAGTCGAGCTTTTTGCTAGGCCAGCATCAGTGCAAGCGTTTACCGGCCCAGCGCCCTCAAAAGATCAAATATTGCCTTTCGCGGCTGAAAAGACGCCGAATGGTCTGACGTTCTCCCGGCAAGAGGGTGATTGGATGATCAAACAAGCGTGGACTTTGCCGAAAGAGGGCTATGTCGGCAATCTTGAAATCTTTTTTACAAACACTTCAAAAGACGCCAAACCTTTGGTTGCATCGGTGTTCACGGAGCTCGGGGCTCGGATTGATGTCGCTAAAGGCTCATTTCTGGCACCGGCAACTCCGGGAGAACAACCCAGATTCCTCAGCCAAGCTGACGGCAGCGACGAGTTCACTAATCTCGAGGATTTTTGCAAAGATCAACGGCTTGAAGTGAAAGCATCCAACCGTAAACTTGATTTCTTCGGGTTTGATACACATTATTTCGCTTTTGCGATGCTTCCCAAATCATCGTCTTCGTACCGGACAACTTTTGCAGGCACAGGCGCTCCAGGCTCTGGTCTCTGTGAAATCAGCATCAACGCTCAATCTGATCTTGGCACTGTTCAGCCGCAGCAAACCTCAAAGATCTCTTATGATCTTTGGCTGGGACCCAAGGAAGTGGAACTACTAACGGCGTTTAATCCAAAACTTAAGACCACCCTGGGCCTTGGTTGGCTCGATATGATTGCCCATCCGCTTCTTCTCTCGATAAAAGGCTTATTTAAATTCACTGGCAACTACGGCGTAGCCATTATTCTACTTACGGTACTTCTAAAAATTCTATTCTTCCCTCTGACGAAACAAGCCGCTCAGAGTGCTGCAAAAATGAAAAAACTTTCGCCAGAGATGGCAAAACTCAAAGAAAAGTATCAAAACGACCCTCAAAAAATGCAAATGGAGCTCATGAAATTCATGAGTGCCCACAATGTAAACCCTATGAAAGGGTGTCTACCCATTCTGCCTACAATCCCAGTTTTCTTTGCACTCTTTAGAGTTTTGTCAGCTTCAATCGACCTACGTCATGCGCCATTCGTTGGCTGGATCACCGACTTGTCTGCTAAGGACCCGTATTTTATAACCCCCATCATTTTGACCGTATTTATGTTCATTCAACAAAAAATGACGCCTATGACAGGGATGGACAAAACGCAAGAGCGTGTACTTATGTTCATGCCCCTGATATTTGGGGTCATGATGATCACGTTACCCTCAGGATTGGTGTTATACATGCTGACAAACACTATCGTTTCGATCGGACAGCAGCAGTACCTAAATAGGAAATTCGCGAATATTTAAGACGCAACTTGTAAATTGAAATCATGGTCTAAAAAACAGGAGTCTAAACATGAACACAAACAGAAACCGACAACCCATCCGCATCGAAGCAAAGTCAGTTGAGCAGGCGGTAACCCTGGCCTGCGTCAAGCTAAACGTTTCCAAAGACGACCTCGAGTTTAAAGTCCTCAAGGAGCCAAAGCCTGGCCTAGTGAGTTTCTTTATGGGCGCGAAGGCAGAAATAGAAGCCTGGCCAAGGTCGACAACGAACAGACACCGTCATGACCGGAAGGGCGCTGAGCACGGCGCTCGCGAAGGCGGACGCCCCCAAGGAAGGTCTCACGACCATAAAGACCGCCGTGGACACTCCAAAATGGGCGGCCGTGATCGTGGCGAACGCAAAATGGAGGATCGCCAACCACGAGAGCCAAAGGCTCCTGCCGAACCTTTGACCGCTGAAGCCCAGGCGCAACTTGAACGTGATATCAGTCAGTTTTGTAAAGAATTGTGCGAAAAAATCGTTGGCGAAAGCGTCGATGTGTCATCTGCGATGATCGACGGCAAGCTCAAGCTTGAAGTTGATAATGCAGCTGTCGCTAGCATCATTCAAACAAACACGAAATTCGTCGAAAGCCTAGAGCACCTACTTCGCAAGAAGCCTCGCTATCTTAAGCAAGAGTTGCCATTCCGCATTTTCATCGATGCGCAGGGTAGCCGAAAAGGACGCGAGGAGGAACTCGTGCGCATCGCTCGTGAGAAGGCCGATGAAGTCGTTTCTACGGGTCAAAAATGCGTTCTAGACTATAAGAGTGCTGCCGACCGAAAAATCATTCACATGGCTCTTGAGAACGATACTCGTGTTTACACTAAGTCTATCGGCAACGGACCAAGCCGTAAATTAATGATTCTTCTATCACGCGGCCGCAAGCCCGAAGGTAAAAACGATCAATCCGAGGAGGCGTTCGAGGCGAATCAGTGACATGATCGCCTTGTCCAATCTTTATGTTGCGCCCCTATGATGATCACCCAATAGCAGCGCTCGCGAGCGGCTCCGGTCCCGGAGCCGTTGGTGTTATCAGGGTCTCCGGCATAGGTGCTCTTGAGCTCGTAACTGGCTGTGCGTCGGTTAGTATAGCTGAAACAAAACCGCGCTACGCCCGTCTAGCCAATATCATTGATCCCTCAACAAAAGATGTCATTGATGAAGTCCTTCTGATGTTTTTTCGCGGACCACGATCTTTCACAGGCCAGGATACGGTCGAGATCTATTGTCACGGTGGTCCATACATCATTCAAAGAATCTTAAGCACCATCTACTCGTTGGGTGCCAGGCCAGCCCATCCGGGAGAGTTCACGAAGCGAGCTCTGCTCAATGGAAAACTCGACATGACAGCCGCCGAAGGCCTCCGAGATCTGATCGAGTCGCAGTCTAGGCAGCAATGGTTGGCCGGCCGCCAACTCTATCAAGGCAAACTAAAGTCACAGGTCGAGTCGCTACGGACTGAAGTCGTGGGCGGCATGGCTTTGCTTGAAGCCATGATTGATTTTCCCGATGAGGGCGACACTCAAAGCGTTCGACTTAGCCACGTCACAGATAAGGTGGCCAATGTTGCTGCTATGATCGACAGGCTCCTCTCTACATTTACCAGCGGAAAAGTGGCCAGTAGGGGGCTCATGGTAGCGCTGGTCGGCGCTCCTAACGCCGGTAAGTCCACACTTTTAAATAGCCTTCTAGGACGCCCCCGGGCGATTGTAAGCGAGCAGGCTGGGACAACGCGGGACTATATTGAGGAATCATGCTTGCTTGACGGACGACTACTTCGATTAATCGACACAGCTGGCCTAAGAGACACCGATGATCACATCGAACGACAAGGCATCTCGCTTTCCAAGCAGATGATGGCGGAAGCAGATCTTGTGCTGTGTTTGATAACGTCTGACTCAAAAGAAAATGATAGAGATGAAATCCTTCGACAAATCTCCGCACTTGGCAAACCGTCAATCATCACAGTGACAAAGTCTGATATTTCCAAACCTCGGTGGAGCGATGATCTGACAACTATTAGTTGCCGCACCGGAGAGGGCTTAGCAGAGTTAAAGCAAAAATTGATCAATATGGTTGATCAGGCCACCGGTTCGATTGAAGAGCAGCCTTTCATCACATCGGCGAGGCAAGCGGCAGCTCTACAGAGAGCACATGAAGCCCTCAAAAGATTCAGCGCTGCACTTGAATCCGCGGCAGGCCACGAAATGCTCGCATTCGAACTTCAAGAAGCAACACGAGCGCTGGCGTCCATCGTGGGTGACATAAGCAGTGAGGATGTGCTGGATAAAATTTTCAGCGAATTTTGTATCGGCAAGTAACTCAACGCGGCGTCGCGCTGTGGTAAACGTGCAAACGCCAGTGCCGATTCAAAGCTGACTGCATCATAAGAATATAAAAGGGCGGAAATAGCGCCATTATTGTTGCAAAGGCGGGCTTCACACCACGATACCCGTTCTCCAGTTCCATCTTGGAAACCATATCGGCCAATAGATAGGCTAGCACTAAATGCACGCCTGGGATCAGACAGCACCATACTGGTAGTACGAAATTGACCTTACTGGATCCATTAACGTGCCAACTAACCTCTTCACTCGATCTTGCAAACCAGTCCCACCAATATCCACCCAGCGTCAATGGTGTATAAATAAGTGCACCAACAACGGGCGAGAAAACTCGTCCAAGCCGCAAACGCCCTCGAATGGCGAAGTAGTGCTGAGCAAAAAGCGCGGGGTCCATGAGTTTTTGTGAACGAGCTGCCGCTTGAGCAGCTTTTGCCTGTCTCCTCAGCTCTTTGCGCGTCCTCGGATCATTTGCACCGGCAACGTTATTGATGTTAAGCGGCGCCTCAACTGAGTCGACGCGAGGTATCGTTGGTGAACGATTTGAGGCAACACGTTGCGTTTGTTCTGTGGCTAGGCCGCTTAAAGCGTCCTGAGAGGTGTCGTTCGTGTTGATGACGCTCGAAATCTCCGTTTGCGCTGCTTTAACTTTTGTTTCCGCTTCGGCAACTGCATTTTCTTGCACGGCCCCCAGATTTGAGATGCTTTGGAGATTATCTTTATTAAGTGTTAAGTCCGCCGCTACCGCGATCGTTTTACTCTGCGGAGCAAAATTGTTTTTTGCCTTTGCCGCCTGTTCGTTGACGCTATTTAGCTGCTCAGAATGGCTACCAATCATGGCATAAATCTCAGCGAAATCCTGCACCGGATACCACTGAGTGAACCCCTTCCGACTGACCATTCGTACACTGTTGCTGTCACTAGTAGACGTCTTACCCAACGCATCTTGAACGTTCAGGGGACCAACAACCTGACCGTTTTCAAAAACATACCAGCCATGTTCCCAAGAGCTTTTGCTCACATTTAAAACCGAGGCGCTATCGACGTGATTATCGAGTAAATTCGACACGCATAGCCTCCCTGCTATTACATAGAACGTTGTTCAAAGTTGATACACCCTAAATTGTAACCCAACACATATGAACTGACAACCTGTGGCCTTGCCCAATAAAACGCTACGATTTAGTTTAACCTTGTGTGATTTGGGTGCTATTCTTGGCCGATTCAGATGCTGACAACCCTGCACTTTAACCATTAAAACAAGGATACTTAGTCAAGTGGACCCGTCGATTTTATCTCGCGCCAATTACTGGTCAACCAACACGGCCTTTGACGAGTCGACCAGAGCAGAAGTGCAAAGGCTTTTAGACTCCGATAATTTGACCGAAATTTCTGAACGATTTTATAAGGATTTGGAGTTTGGCACAGGCGGCCTGCGTGGCATATTGGGTGCTGGCTCCAATCGAATGAATATTTACAATATTCGCCGTGCCACCGCAGCCCTTGCACATCATATCAAAGATGTTTCCGATAAGGGCTCTGATATCAAGGTTGCCATTAGTTACGACTCTCGCAACTACTCAAGAGAGTTCGCTTTAGCTGCGGCGGAAGTGCTCGCCGCAAACGGTATTACGGCTCTAGTAACCCAAGAGCTACGCCCCACACCGATGCTGTCTTTTATGGTCCGTCATTATGGCTGTGCGGCAGGGATCTGCGTCACAGCCAGCCACAACCCCCCCGAGTATAACGGGTACAAGGTTTATTGGAGCGACGGAGCCCAAATCATTGCACCGCACGACTCTGCCATAATCGCCAAATACAATGCTCTCACAGATTTCGCGTCGATCAAGTTTATGCCATTTAAGGAGGCCGCGGCTGCAAATCTCTGCAAACTTGTAGGCGAGGAACTTGACGAAGCCTACTTCAAGAATGTCCTCGCATTAAGTCTTCGAAAAGAAGGGCGCTCAGGCTTCAAAATTGTATACACCCCACTTCATGGCAGTGGGCTGTATCCAGTTACAGAAATGCTGCACAGGTTTGGTTTTGATAATGTCTTAGTTGTGCCTGAGCAAAAACTTCCAAACGGTAATTTTCCAACCGTCAAGTACCCAAATCCCGAGGAACCAGAAGCCCTCAAGATGGCTCTAGACTTGGCCCGCCAGGAAAAAGCTGACCTTGTGCTGGGAACCGATCCTGACACCGACAGGATCGGTATTGTGGTTCGCGAAGGATCTGACTACACATTTTTCAATGGCAATCAGATAGGCTGTCTTCTTGTGGACTTCTTTTTGGCTGCAACTCAAGCGGCCGGCCTGATGCCTGAAAACCCGCTTGTCATTAAGACGGTGGTCACAACAGATTTGCAAGCAGATATAGCCCTGGGATACGGCGCTACATGCGAAGAGACCCTAACCGGTTTTAAGTGGATTTGTGGACTCATTGAAGACTACGAAATAGGCCGTCGAAAACCTGCCCGGCAATATGTTTGCGGGGGAGAGGAAAGCTACGGATTCCTAGCCGGGACATTTGTTCGCGACAAAGACGCTGTGAGTGCTGCCTGTATTGCCGCTGAGATGGTCGCCTATTATAAAAGTCTGGGCCTCACATGCTCGCAGATGCTTGACAGAATTTTTCAAAGGCACGGGCTCTACCAGGAGTCCTTGCGAACACTCACAATGCAGGGCAAGGAAGGGGCCGAAGCCATCAAACGGATGATGGATCGTATGCGAACCAGCCCTCCGCGCGTAATCGACGGTATTAGCGTAGAAAAAATGCGCGATTTTGAAACCTCGCAAGAGTTCCTTTTCACCCATGATGAAATCAAACCTAGCCAGAAATTGACGCTTCCACGAAGTGACGTGTTACAATTTACATTGGTAGATGGCACGAAGGTGAGTGTTCGCCCGTCCGGAACTGAACCTAAGATCAAATTTTATATTTCGGTCAAGGATCAGGCGGCTAAGGGTGCGTCACCCCGCGAACTACAAACCATAAAGGCAAATGCTCTTAGACGACTGCAGAGGATCGAAGAGACATTTGTTGGCATGGCAAAGAGCTAGAGCACTGCCGTCTCAAATTAGGAATTCCGCAAGTTTAGAACTACGAGCGGACATTTGAGGGGCCACCGCGTGAACAACAAGTTCATTAAATCAGCAATCGTATCTTTATTGTCCACAACGATATTATTCGGCCTCACTGGCACTCAAGCGCTCGCCGCGGTTGGCGGCTACAAAAAAGCCACCGAGGGCGAAGACGTCATAAAGAATAAACTCTACCCGAAAAAAGGTAAGGTTGAGCTAAACGGTCCTAACCTTGGGCTGATTCTCAACCAAAGCTATGTGGATAGCTATCTCATCAATGCTGGCATGAATTACTTTTGGAGCGAGTCTTGGGGGATGGGTGCAGAGCTCTCATTTGTATTGAATAAAGATCGCTTTGAGCGCGACTGCGTTGAAAACTTTTATAACGACCCTGACTATGAAATTTCGGATGAATGCGGAGGTCCGGATAAAATTGTTGACGGTGATGGGGACGGTGAGAAAGGTAACTTTGGACCCGCATACGTGAATATTCGTGAATACAATATGCTGTTGACAGGAAACGCCATCTGGAATCCCATTTACGGCAAAGAAATTTTCTTCCTTGCAGCAGTCGTCAATTTTGATGTGTTTGTGACGATGGGCGGTGGGCTTGCTATGACGACATTCTATGAATTGGACAACTCGCTCAATAACGGCAAAGAAAGCCGCGGAAACTTCCCTGCGCCAGGAAGCACGACTGGTCAGCGACCTGGAGCTGAGCCGGATGAGACTGACTCATACGGGAAAGCCGGTCGTCCAACGCCCCGAAAAGAATCAAAGGTATTTTTAGACGCCGGTATTGGCCAAAAGGTTCACATTAGTCAAAAGCTAAATTTCAAAGCCGAGCTAAGAAATCATATCGTTCTAGGCACGCCTGGCGGTTTTGATATGTTTTTCACGCTTTGGGGTGGTTTAGGCTTTCGATTCTGATATTGCGTTACATGATCGACTGACAATACATAAAAGCCCGCGAACTTTAAGATTCGCGGGCTTGAGTATTTCATGGTCGAAGTCATCAAAACGGAATATCGTCAAGTCCTGCCGTTTCTGGGCCTCCAAATCCTGTGACATTACCGCCGCCAGTCATGGGCGAGCCTACATCAAATTCTGGAATCGGTGTTGATGCGGCGAAGTTGCCTGACTGAGTCGCAGCCTGGTTTGAGCGACCGGCGTAATTTTGTCCAGTCTGAGCGTAGTCACTGCGCTGACCAGGAGAATTCAAGAACTGAACATTTTGAGCGACGATCTCTGTTTGGTAACGCTTTTGTCCAGTCTGCTTATCATCCCATGAGCGGGTCTGAAGTTTGCCCTCTATGAAAACCGTACGCCCCTTAGCTAAAAACTTTGCGCAGTTTTCTGCCACCTTGCTCCAGACTACGACGCGATGCCATTCTGTGGTTTCCTGCCGTTGACCGTCTGCTGACATTCGGTAGTCCGTAGTTGCCACGCTAAACGTCGCCACGGGAGTTTGGTTTGCTGTATAGCGAAGTTCAGGGTCTTGTCCGAGATTGCCTATGATCATAACGCGATTGAGCGAGCCAGCCATGCTTAGTCCCCTTATGCGACTTCATCTTTAAAATTAGATCGACTTCCTAAAGATAACTCATAACCCATGCCCTTCAAGGGATACAACAAAAACCGTCAGCACGGTGGAAAATATCCGCAGGACGAGGACGACGCAAACACAACAAACTGATTTTATTTGATTTTTAATTCAAACGTGTCTTTTTCCCATATATCGTGCAAAATGGTACGAATTTTGCCCGTTTATTAATCACAGCACAATTGCAAGGGACTCGGTTAGCATGGCTGGAAAATCAAATATTAGTCTTCTGAGATCAACGATAGCGTTCCTAAGCATCGGCACAGTTTTCGTGGCGTGCAAAAAAGAAGAGGAATTTCCTGCTCTTGGTAACCGCGTGGCCAATCCTGTCGACGTGGCTGTCGATTCAAGTGAAACATACTTTTACGCACTCAATAGCGACTACCCTCGAGATTTTAACCAAGGCTCTCTGTTAGTGCTGGACACCGAGGGAGCCAAGGTGAACTCGGTCCCTCTGCCACGCTTAGGACGAAGTCTAACCGTTGCAGGGTCGACACTGATCGTTACGCTCTCTAACTCTGGTGAATCAACACCGAAGATACTCTTGTTTGATATCTCCACTCCTCAAACTCCAAAGTTGGCCAAAACGATCGAACCAATAGAGTGTAACCCGCTAAATGCCGTAGCCAGAGCCGGATACAAATACTGGGCCGTTAGTTGCTCCAATGGTCCAATACTTGCGGGGGAACTGACTACACCCCTCGGTAACTCGACCTTAAAGAAAATCCGAAATTTCAGAATGTCCAGGCGAGCTTTGCATCTAGACACCACTCGCAACCTGCTTTTGGCGTTCCCGACCGACTTTGGCAAGCAAGAGTACAGTGATATTCAGGCCGATGATAGTAAAACTGTGAATGAGGCCGATGACTCAGAAATTACCCAACCCAATGAGATACCTGACCAATACGAACGCTCGCGACTTGAGCGGGCAAAGAAATCTCGCAATGAAATCCATCAGTTCTCAGTAACTGATTTAAGTGAATCCGCCACAAGTGGTTGGCTAGAAAAAGACCTGATCTCGTCCATGCAAGATCTCCGTTGGATTTATTTTAACTTGACGAACTCCGACGGCTCACTGGATATGCCGGCCACCGACACCAACCAAAATACCAAGTATTACCGTACCAACTTTTGGGAGGCAAAACCTGACAGTTCCGACGCCAATACGTTTTACATCTCCCATCGTGGCTCCACGGATAAAAACGTATCGATCTCTCCTCATGCCAATAATGTGATCAGGGTAAAAATCACTGGTAATATCGCTGACCGCACCGCAAAAACCAAGGATGTTATGACCTTTGAGCGCATATACGGGTTTAAATCAGAGCTAGAAAAAACTGACCGTCACTTCATGGGTGACTTCGAACTAGCCACCATTCAGGGCAAATCCGTGCTGCTCGTCAATCATTTTAGAGACCTAGTCAATTGGCCAGAGCAAGGCTACTTTTCAGTCGCAGCTAAAATTGTTGGGGACAACACGTGGTTTGATGAAGACTCCTCCACATCCAGCGGTAAGTCCTATTATCAAGTAGCCATGACCTCCTCCGGCCGTGCTCTAGCAGCAAACTTCTACGGAAACTCGCTTATTCTCTTGGACGTTACGCCTGGGGTTGGTATAACGGAAAAAGCAATTAACATTCAGTAAAACCTGGGCCTTTTTCGGCATAAAATCTCGGCCACATAGGGATAAATGCCAGACTTTGGAGACTGCCAGTTATGCATCTGAAAAAAATTACAATCGACGGTTTCAAATCATTTGCCGACAAAGTCGTTTTGACTTTTGACAAAGGTATCACGGGCATTGTTGGTCCTAATGGTTCCGGGAAAAGCAACGTTATCGATGCTGTGCGCTGGGTTATGGGCGAGCAGAACGCCAAGAACCTGCGGGGCGAAAAAGCCATCGATATTATTTTTGCAGGATCCGATCGTAGGAAGGCGCTGACTCTTGCAGAAGTTTCACTGACTTTTGATAACACCGAAGACACCGGCATTTGCCCGCCCGAGTACAGACACGAGCCAGAAATCACACTCGGACGGCGTCTATATGCCGACGGCGAGCGTGAGTATTTCATCAACCGCAAACCTTGCCGCCTGAAAGATATTGTACAGTTTTTTGCACTAACCGGCCTTGGCGGACGAAGCTACTCTATGATCCAACAAGGCCAAGTTGACAGGATCTTGAACGCAAAGCCTGAAGATGTCCGCGAAATTCTAGAAGAAGCTGCTGGCACACTGATCTACAAGCAACGAAAACTAGAGGCTCAGAAAAAACTCGAAGAAACCGGCCTGAATCTATCCCGCGTGGAAGATATTCTGCGAGAGGTTGAGAAGCAACAAAACTCTCTGGAAAACCAAGTGGAGAAAGCTCGACTTTGGAAAGAATTCGCTGACCAGCTGCGCGAGCTTGAGTTGAAACTTTTTAGTCACAACTTCCACTATTTCAAAGAAAAACTAACCCTCCTTGAAGAGCAAATGACTGACGAGCAAAACCAGGAGGTCTCGCAACTTTCCAGTTTGGCATCTTGGGAGTCCAGATACGAAGAACTTCAGCAAATTTTAGCTGACGCCGACCCTGAACTTGCCGTGTTAGGCGAACAGTTCACCGTCATCCGCGAGAGTATCGCTCGCGCAGAGGCGCTTATCTCGAGCAGCTTGAGCCGAGTCAATAACAACGAAGAGCGATTAGCGGATATCGATCGCGAGCTGTCAGAAGAGACCTCGCATTTACGGGCCCTAGAGGAACAAGTTGCAAAGTTTGAGCTTGACCTCACTGAGGCCGAGAGTGACGCCGAGAGACTGCGTGCTCTGATCTCCGACTTTCAAAGCGAAGTTGACGCCGTAGATGAGTCCGCCAATGTTTTCAAATCAAAAATCGACGACTATGAAGACGAAGTTAAAAATATCGACCGTCTCATGGAAAACAACAGACTGCGCCAGGAATCGATTGGAAAAGAGGTCGAGAGAATCAAGGTATCTCGTCACTCCATGTCCGAGCGCATCGACTTACTAGAGTCTGAAGCACTCGCAGCTCTGGAGGCGGTGGCCAGATGGGAAGAGAAGGCTGCCGGCCAGCAGTCGGGACTCGACAAAGAGATTCGCGAGAAGCACGAACGCGAAGGGATTCTCGCGCAAAGCTATAATGAGATGAAAGACGCTCAGGTACTGCGAGATCAAGGGCGAGAGAAATATCATGAAGTCCGAGCGCGCTTAACGTCCTTGGAGGAACTGGTGAGCGGAGCCACGGACGTTGCCGCAAGCTGGGCAACTCTCTGCGACAAAGAGGGTGACCTATCTGCGGTCTCCCCAGGACTGATCGCTCATCATGTTGCATTCAAAAATACGGCCGAAGAACTGCCGAAGAAGGTTCTCACCGCGTTTGAAAACTGGAGTGAACGACTTGTGGTTACCGATGCCGACTGCATGTCAGACTTGGTTCGCATGTGTCAGCGTCACAACGTTGGCGGCATGCCCGTCATGTTACTTAACAAAGAAAGAAACATTAACTCAGACAGCATCAACGCATGGACATCCAAGACAGGTGCGGAGCGTTTGGGACATTATCTGAACACCGCTAACGCCCCCAAGGAAATCCAAGATCTTATCGACTGTGTTTATCTTTTGCACGTCGTTCAACTCGACAAAGCAACATTGACTGACATGCCAGAAGGCTTGGTTGTCTTCACGTCACAAGGTCTACTCATTCAGGGATCAACCGACTTCTTTATCGCTGGATCTGCGACCGGTGGCATATTGTCACGCAAAGCAGAGCAGGAAACTCTGGCCAAACAACTTAAAGAACTTGAGAGATCAGTTGCGCAAAGCCAAGCATCAATCGATGAGCTAGATCTTCGTATCAACGAAAATCGGCAGATCGTCGGTGACATAGACCAGAAGCTTCAAGGACAAAACAAAGAAGTTCTGGCGGTTATGGCGGAACTACAATCGGCTCGTCAGACCTCAGAAAACAAAAAAGAGTTGGCCGATCAGGCCAAAGCCCAAGTCGCCCATTTGAGTGAGCAGGAAGATCAGCTTGAAAAAGAGCTATTAGGGCTGGCGGAATCCATCAAGTCTATGGACAAAGATCGCGCGGTCGCTGCAGAAGAGGCCGACCAACTGCGACAAGAATTTGCCTCCATCGATGACAGGCGCGAGGAACTTACAAGACAAAACCAGCAGCGTGAAATTGACCTAGCAAAAGCAGAAATGCGGGCCCATCAACTTCGAGAGAGCCGCAAGCTGTCTCAGGCGCAATTGGAACTCGTACAAAACAAGCTAACACGCCGCTACGAGGAGCAATCACGGCTGACGTCTGAGATCGAAGAGTCCCGAATTGCTCACAAAAAAGCCGAGTCCGATATCGAGATCCTCATTCTTGAGAGAGATGATCTGCAATCAAGAATCAATGAAAAACGGGACGCCAACGCGTCGGTGCACGAGGAGCTTAAAGTTGTCGATAGTAGACTTCGCGAGTGCCGAGACCTCCAGGCAAAACTCCAAAAGTCTCTCAACGAAAAGAACCTTGAAGCTGAAAGAATAAAGCTGGGTATCGAATCCCTGACGACCCAGACGCAAGAAAAATATCAGCTCGTACTCGAAGAGATCCCATTTGTGAGAGATGAGGAATTCGATCTAGAGAAGTCGGCCCGAACGTGTTCTCAACTTCGCTCAAAAATCGACAATATTGGGCCAGTCAACATCATGGCTATGCAGGAATACGAAGAGCTGACTGAACGCCGTTCATTCATCACAACTCAGCGAGATGAAATAACGGCCTCTATTGAAGTCCTAAATACTGCCATCTCAGAAATAGAACTTACGAGCCGCGATAAATTTGAGGTGGTTTTCCAGGTGATCAACAAAAACTTCGGGGAGCTTTTCGCAATCTTGTTCCCCGGGGGCGAGGCGTCACTAGAACTTACTAATAAGGAAGACCCTCTTGCGGGCGGCGTTGAACTTATGGTGCGCTTGCCTGGTAAAACCCGCAAAAGCATGTCTCTATGCTCGGGCGGAGAAAAGGCGCTCACTGCAATATCTCTCATCTTTGCACTTCTCAAGACAAAGCCCACACCTTTCTGCTTTCTCGACGAAGTTGATGCTCCATTGGACGAAGCAAACGTCGGGCGCTACAACCGCGTTCTTGAAGCATTATCGGCGCAGTTCCAGTTTGTGGTCATCACCCACAATCGTCGAACGATGGAAGTTCTAGACTCCCTATACGGCGTCACAATGCAAGAGGGCGGCGTATCCACAGTCGTTGGTGTGGACATGAAAAAAGATCTTCCAGCGCATCTCAAGAAAGCATTTAAAGACATCAAGCCTGGCACACAGGTGCGCTCTGTTGAAGCCGCGCAGGCCCATTAACTGAGATCCCCCTATCCAATTCATGAAACCCCCGACAGCCCAGGAGCGTCGGGGGTTTTTACATTGTTTCTGAGTGTTTCCCGCATGTTGAGGGGCATCTCGGCAAAAAGACCAAAGCTGTTGTATAATTCTGAAGGGTAGCCAGAAAGTTTGCCGAGGGTGGATTGATGCAAAAATTTTTTTATTTTTTATTAGTTTGCAGCTTAATAACCTTTGGTTGTGGCGTGCGAGACAATGATAAACCAGAGAACAAAGACGGAGCGGATCTTCAGCTATCTCCTTTCGAACAGCTGGTAGGCGAGTGGTCTGGAATATACCGAGCGATTGAAAGCGATAAGCCTTTCGGCGATGCTTCCGAGGCTGTCATAAAGTTGAGCGCCGATGGCACATTCAACCTGACTCTAAATGGACAGGAAGACGCTCGCGTTGTCGGTCAATGGAGCGAATTCCAAGGACGATCATTGATCATGAAAATCCAGGGGTCGTCGGTGCCCCGCATCGGAGCTGCTGGAAAATTGATTGAACCAATTTATGAAATGCAGGGTATCAACCTTCGGATCTCGGATTTAAAATTTGAACTAAAACTAACTCGCAAAACGGATAAACCCGGAGAGACCCCAAACTCAACCCCGCCTACTGGCATTTTCGGATCTTGGAACTGCGCCGACAAAAATGGTCGTGAGACGCTCATAAAACTATCCAACGATAACTCTTTTGCCCTAAGCTCAACAAAGGTTGGCGAGCGCCTATTTCTTGCCTCAGGCAACTTCTCCGATGAGGGTGTCTCCGGAATAATCATGACTCCCAGTCAAACCTCAGACAGCCTGCCAGACCAGTCTTATTTTCAATTAAGATTCATGGCCGGAAAAGGTGAGCTGAAACTTAGGTCTGACGTAGCCAACACTGAAACAATCCTTGGCGCCTGCTCCCGGTGAGGATCTAGAACACTAGCTTATATGGCTGAAAGAACTGGTTTAACCCAATACTGAGTCCACGACTTTTTGTGTTACCAATAGATACGCCGTAGTCAACTCTGATGATAAATCTGTAGACCTGCGGAATTGAGATGCGAATCCCTCCCCCGACGGACGTCTCCCGTCCCTTGGAAAAATGGCTACCACGCATCCAAGCCGAGCCAGTATCCAAAAAAATTGCCGGTTGTAGGTGAGCATATTTCATTTTAGTGGCTATAACTCTCGCCTCGAAATTTCCATAAGCGATAGTGTCCCCGTAATGAATTCCATCGGGAAGGCCCCGGATCGAATCGAATCCGCCAAGATAATAAACCGCAGCCACGGTGTTTTGACTCGTCGACGCCGCGAAAAGACGGCCAGCTAAGTTCACATCACCTGGTAACTTCAAAAAGCCATACAGTTCCGACTCCGCAAATCTACCAGCACTATCAGCCCCTCTGGCACCACCGAGGGATAGTTTGCTCTTGATCCCCGTATGATTAAGTCCTTCAACCGTCAAGTTATCGTAAGCTAACATCGGAGCAATAACCCCACCGTAACCTGCTTTTTCGTTAACACTGAGATCTTCCGGAAGTTCTTTTCGTGGGCCGCTATATCCTGACTGCCGCTTGAATCGGGCAGGATTTTCCTGAAGAACCTGCGATTGGAAGCCTATTTGCCAGCCATCATCGCCGTCATCACTGATTGGGTACAGTAAATGAAATTTACCCGTCCATGATTCACTACTGACGTAGCCATAAATTTTAGCTTCATCGTCAAAAAAATCCCGCCGGCGGCGATCCAGCCAAAGTTCACCACCCCACAAGCCTCGTCCACGCCAAGCACGCGGGGACTTGAAAAAAAAGAAAGCTCCGGGCGCCATTCCGCCGTAGCGCCGGACTTCACCGCCCATGGCAATAAGCCGACCAAATGAATTTGTCTCATATCCGCCGAGAATTAGAAGTGGAGTGCCGCCGCCGTATGCGCCTCTGACGACTGGAATGCGGGTCCACTTTTCTTTAAGATCAATTGATACCACGCAGCCGTTTGGTGTGGTCGATGCCTGGATATCAACCGACGTGAAAATATCAGTTGTCAAAATCTTTGTTCGAAGTTTGTCGTGTTGATCCTGAGACCAGCTTGATGGTGAACCATCAATAGAGAGATAATCCCGAAGCCAAACCTCATCCGTGCGCATCAAGCCCTGGATTTTGAAGGTAGGATTTTCACACTCAAGCGGCTGCGCAAATGCGCCTTGTTCACCGAGCAAACGCAAAATAAAAAATAAAATAATCCTGATAAATCTATTCAAAGATATTGATCTTCTTTTTGCAGATAATTACTGACATAGTCCATGATACCCTCTTCGAGTGAGCTCATCTTGCCTTTGTAACCAGTTCGTCGCCGCAACTCATCCAGATTTGCTTCAGTAAAATACTGATATTGGCTACGTAGCTGCAAAGGCATCTCAATCCACTCAAACTTTTCTTTTTTTATCTGCATGGCCTTAAATACCGCTCGACCGAGGTCAGAAAAGGTTCGTGCCCGACCTGATCCTAGGTTGAAGATTCCGCTGACCGCAATACGTCGTGAGTGATAAAGATGGTAGAGCACATCGACTACGTCTTTCACATAAACAAAGTCGCGTTTCTGCTCGCCGTTAGCATACTCAGGTCTATAGCTCTTGAAAAGTTTCAAACATTCATGATCACGGACCTGAGGGAAGGCGTGCAGCACAACGCTGGCCTGGGATCCCTTGTGGTATTCTTGAGGTCCGTAGACATTGAAGAATTTTAATCCCGCCCAAAATGGCGGTTTGTGCTGCTGACGAAGCACCCATGTGTCGAACAAGTGCTTGCTATAGCCATACGGATTTATCGGGCGAAGGCTCGGTATCTTCTTAATGTCATCGCTATAGCCCTGTTCTCCTGCTCCATATGTGGCTGCCGAGGAGGCGTAAATAAATGGAATCTTGTGTTTTGCTGCAAAATCCCAAAGACGCATGGAAAAGTGTAGATTATTTTCGACAAGGTAATCCACATTGGCTTCGGTCGTTGACGAACAGGCGCCCATATGAAAAATCGCCTCTATTCGAAGACCTTTTGGGAGGCTCTCTAACCAATCGAAAAACTTATCTTTGTGAACAATATCGTTGATTTTTCTTTTGACTAAATTTTTCCACTTAGGCCCCTCCCCCATGTGATCGACTACGACAACATCGGTTAGCCCTTTTTCATTGAGCTTCCAGATCAACGCTGAGCCTATGAACCCGGCTCCGCCAGTAACAATAATCATTTACGGCACCCTCCCTTTGGGGCTAGACTCCCATCCTGCCACAGTTTTTGGGCGGTTGGAATTGTTCTCTACACTGAGGTATCCCTATTTATGGGTTTAGGCCTACTTGAAATTTTGATAATCGGATTAGCCGCCATGGTGCTGCTCGGCCCGAGTCGCTTGCCAGGCCTCATGCGACAATTTGCGAAGATCTACGTCCAATTGCGTCGGACCTCCAATGATTTCAAAAGTGCCTTTGACCACGTTATTCAGGAGGCCGAGGCCGAAATGCGGGGAGCCAAACGGCAGGCTAACGATTTCACTGATTCAATAATGACCCCCAGCACTCTTGCGGAGCCATCTCCGTCACCTACCGTGTCTCTTTCGATGGGAACCCCTACTCCTGCGCGTTCGGAACAACCTTTCAACTGGGACTCGGACCGGCCTCAACAGAGTCAGTCCTGATGCCATTCGTCTAGGGAGTTCCCAAGAGTTTCAAGATGACAAAATATTTCCCCGGTGATCACTTTCAGCGAATTGACCACAAACTGCACTTGGGCGGTGCAGATTTGTCGGAGGTCGCGAGGCAGTTCGGTACACCCTTATTTGTATATGACTTTAACCGGGTGCGAAGTCTTGCCAGTCAGATTACTAAGGAGCTGAGGGGTGTTAGTAATGGATCCCGCGCGTTCTTCGCAGTGAAAGCCTTGGGAAACCTGTCGGCCCTAAAAGTTATACATCAGCAAGGGCTCGGCATGGATGTGGTGAGTGGGGGGGAAATCCAACGCTGTCTGGCGGCCGGTATTCCAGCCTCTGACATTATATTTTCTGGAGTTGCCAAGTCTCGCTCTGAAATTGAAATGGGCATTCAAGCAGGTATCGCCTGTTTCAATATCGAATCGCCGCACGAAATAGATTTATTAGACGAGATCTCCGCTAGTCGTCGTCAGAGCGTTAAAATCGCTCTGAGGGTCAATCCCGACGTAGACGGCAAGACTCATAAAAAAATTAATACCGGACCTGCGGATACAAAATTTGGCTTAAGCCCAGAACTCGCAAAGTCTATTTGCAAAAGGGTTCTGGAAACCAAGTATCTTTCGCTGGAAGGATTAAGCTGTCACATAGGAAGTCAAATTCTCGATTTATCATCGTTTAGTAACGCTGCTAACGAGATGCGGGATTTCGCGCGAGAACTGATGGTTCTTGGAGCTCGCTTCCATCATATCGATATGGGGGGAGGCGTCGGCGTTGCATATCGACCATCCGAATTGGCGCAGGTTCCGACCTTTAGCCAATGGGTTAATATCTCAAAGAAGGCTCTTCCATCAATTGATGTTGATCTTTATCTTGAGCCCGGACGATCAATTGTAGGCGACTGCGCAGTGCTGCTCACCGAGGTGCTTGACATCAAGGCTGGAGCAACAAAAAAATTCGCACTTACGGACGCCGGCATGACAGAATTGATTAGACCTGCCATGTATGATGCCTACCATCATATTGAACCTTTATGGTTTAAAGATAGCAGCCCCGACGATCAATATGATGTGGTCGGACCAGTCTGTGAGACCTCCTGCTCACTCGGATGTGATATGCGCCTTGGTTCGCTAAACATCGGAGATATCTTGGCTGTATTCACCGCGGGTGCCTACGGGATGTCCATGGCATCAAATTACAATTCACGAACCAAGCCCCCCGAGGTGGCCATTGACCGGGGTTCGATTCGCCAAATAAAAAAGCGGGAAGAACTCCCCGCTTTATGGTCCGATGAAATAGGCTTTCTAGAGCGTTAAATACAGAAATGATCAGCTGCACAGCAATCCGGGATTTTATTTACCCCAAGCCCTGATCATTACGACGAGACCTTTGACCTCATCTTCACTCAAAACAGCGCCCCAGGGTGGCATCGTTCCAGATAGCCCAACAGCCACGCCACCTTCTTTGATCGCTTTGGCGATATGGTTATCATCGACTTTGGCCTGCCACGCCTTGTCATGAAAATTTCTTGGTTTGGGATTCATAGCAGCGGCAGCGGCGCCGTCCGCTCTACCATCAACACCGTGGCAACTTGAACACAGGGCAGAAAATTTACCAGCAATTGGGTCAACATTTGCAGCGGTTGCCTGCGTTAGATCAGGTATCTCGCCTTTTTCTGTCAGTTTCATCTGCTTTGCGCTGGTGAGCTGACGTTCCTGCGTGAACTGCTTCCAGTAAGGGCGCGGGTCGTACTGCTCCATACATCCAGCTAACAGCAATGCGGTCACAAAAACAAGAAACGACGCTTTCATATACGACACCACCTCACAACGACTTCATGATCCAAGACTAGTAACTATAACAAATCCATCGCCAGTAGTTAACCAACTAATTTCACTTGATAACACAGACCGCTAACGGAAAGAAGGGCGATCTCTGGAGAGCCTGAAGGCTTCCGCGAGATCCCTGAATGGACTGGACGCCACTAGGGCTGCCCGATCTTATAGCACTTATTGTCAGTCCTCAGTATAAGCGCCGCACAAGGCCTGTGATTATTTTTTAATCATATCGTCGCTTTTAAACGTAACACATCGGTGTCAGAGAATTGGCGCACACTGGGTCAAAAACCTGTCGCTATGCGTTGGGAAATTGTCATGTCGATGACGTTCAAAGCTGTTGTTGGGATTCTTCCAAAAACATCAAAGTCCCCAAATGAATTTCGGCCTCTATCTCTTCGGTTGAAGCTCAGTATACCTAGGAAAAATTGACCTCGATAGTTTTGGCACAGCTCTTGAAACGTATTTTGTGAACCAGTGTGTCTGTCGGTAGAACATGCGTGCATCATGATGCTCGCATCGGAGCTTGGTATGGCAAAAAAAGAAGATAAAAAAGACGAGAAAAAAGCAAAAGAACCGCTCACACCAGAGCAAGCGGCAGCTGCTGCAAAAAAGAAGAAAATTATCATCGCAGTAGCCGTTGGATTACTTGTCGTGGGTGGCGGCGCTTTCGCCGCAATAAAAATGCTTGGAAAATCGGGCAAGGATAAATCAGATACCCACGCTACAGAAGAGGCCGAGCATGGTGACAAGCCAGCAGATGCAGAAACTGATGGTAGCGTAGAGGGTCACGCTGAAGGCGATGCCGACAAAAAAACCGACACCAAGAAAGACGAGCACAGCAAGGCTGACGGCCACGGTGCAGAAGGCGCCGATCACGCGGCTAAAGAAGCCGAAAAAAAAGCGGACGCACCCGCCGGTAAAGATACATCAGCCAAGAAGGATGACGCTCACGGCGGAGGAGACAGCCAAGGGGCCTCTAAAGAGGCATCTGGATCGACGAATCAGGGAAAGTCAGGTCGATACTCAGGCATTGGACTAATGTATGACATGAAACCTTTTCATCTCAACTTAGGTAATCCCCTCGAAAATCGTTACGTGCGTCTTGAAGTGCGATTTGAATATCCAAATGAAGAACAAAAATCAGAGCTATCGGCACGGGATAGTCAAATCCGAGATGCGATTGTGTCTATCGTCAGCCGAAAAACCCGAGAGCATCTCCTAAGTCCGGACGGAAAAGATCAACTGCGTCTAGAAATAAAAAATAGAGTTAACCAGTACCTCGAGAAGAAGATCACCAATGTGTATATCACGGACATACTCATCGAGTGACACACGGGTTCACGATCTAAAGGAATGCAACGGAGACGCACATGAATCAAGTTTTATCGCAAAATGAAGTCGACGCGCTATTATCTGCGGTTTCAGATAATCGCATAGAAGGCGGCAACCCCACGGCTGCTGGAGGTCCAGGCGTTATTCATTATGACCTAGCCAACCAAGACCGCATAATCCGTGGTCGTATGCCAACTTTGGACATAATTCACGACAGGTTTATTAGACTCTTCAGAATGACTCTATCGAATTCTTTGCGCAAAATGGCCAATATTTCTGTGAACTCGACCGGACCTTTAAAGTTTTCAGAATTCATGAACTCACTGCCACTGCCCTCATGCCTGAATATTTTAAGGCTGGATCCGCTACGCGGAGCTGCGGTCATGGTCGTAGAGTCAAAACTATTGTATGCGCTCGTCGACAGTTTTTTTGGTGGAAATGACGTACCGTACACAAAGATCGAGGGAAAAGATTTTACCCAGATCGAGATTAAGATTGCGCGCAGATTAGTCATGACCGCCATCGAGGATTTAGAAAAAGCATGGGAGCCCGTCTATCCTTTAAAAATCGGATATAGTAGAACCGAAATTAATCCGCAATTTGTCGCCATAGTCCCGCCATCTGACGTAGTTATCGCCACAACGTTTGATGTCGAGCTCGAAAAAGTGAGCGGGACCATCAAAATTGTTATCCCATACGCAACTCTCGAGCCAATCAAATCAAAACTTTCCGTAGGTTTCCAAAGTGAACAACTTGAAGTTGATCTTATATGGATTAATCGCATCAAAGAGAAAATTATGCAGACCGACGCCAATCTTTTAGTTCGCCTCGGAGCTGCTGATATCAAGGTGCGCGACTTACTAGAACTAGAGCCTGGAGACATCATTCAGCTGAACTCGGACGCAACGATGCCTCTTGAAGTGCTTGTAGAGGGAAAGCCCAAATTCAGAGGCGTTCCTGGACTTTCTAAAGGCAATCGCGCGATAAAAATAACGGATATCTTGGGCTAACTAAAAACATCAGATCTCGAGGAGGGCGCTATGTCAATGGATGGAGAAGTTAAGCCAGAAAATTTTGGTCTCGGAGGAGAATTGGATGAGGCCATATCAAACGCAGGCGGATCCGACGGGAGAAAAGCCGCCGATGAGAATGCCGCTGCTGTAAACGATGCGCTAACTGGCCGTCTGAGCAAAACTGACTTTTCAAAACTAAAGATGATTTTGGATGTGCCGCTAAAAGTTAGTGTTGAGCTAGGTCGGACAAAAATGGCCATTAATGACCTCCTACAATTAGGGCAAGGCTCCGTCATTGAGCTAGATAAAATTGCTGGTGAGCCCATGGAAATTCTCGTCAACGACAAGCTCGTGGCAATGGGAGAGGTCGTCGTTGTTAACGAAAAATTCGGCGTCCGCCTAACTGATGTGGCCAGCCAATTTGGTTTGACCGATTTTGGTCCCGAAAAAGAAGCCGTTTAAAACAGCTGAATGCAACCACACCCGGCTAAGAGGATAATCGCAATGTTTCGACTAACAACCCTATTTTTTGTGTTAACGTTGGCGTCTGCCGCGGCTTATGCGGAGGAAAGCACCAAGGTAAATCCGAAAAATACAGACACTACTGATGTAAATAGGTCGGACAAGCGCCCTGACGATCTAAAAAACTCATCAAAGTCGGCGGCGATTACACTCGGAGCCGTTACGACGGAGATTGACGGTGACCTGACAATTGTGACAGCCCGCCTTAATCGAAGCCCTGACTGGAAAAACCTCGATATTGAGGAACATGGCACATTCCTTCAAGTTAAATTGCCAAATACGCAGGTTCCTGCATCCGGTGAATTTCTTGACGGAAGCGGACCATTCCTGCGCAAACTCGCATCATTTCAGACAGGCGCTGACGACGGCGCTCTTCGACTTTTTATAAACCAAGACGCCGCCAAGGCTAAACTCGCCTCCTCTGCTGAGTTACTCGGTGACCGTATTGTGATAACAATTGACCATAAAAAACTCGAGCAACTTATATCACCCACCGAAAACAAGGTGACACCTGCTGTAGTTCAACCAGTGTCGTCGGGCGATCAACAAACTGCATTGGCATCCTCGCAGCCAGGCACACCTACTCAAGCAGAAAACAAGCGCTCAACGGCTCTGCCAAGTCAAAATCTCCACGCTCAGCTGACCAAAGGGGCTGCCGTTTGCGCTCTTTTATTCATTGGGCTTTTATACGCACAATTTTTTAAATCACGAAAGGCCCGCCGTGGTGGTACTGCGAAAAGTGGTGACTACCTCGAACCAGCAACTATGCGAGTACTCTCAAGCATATCTATTGGTCAAAAACAAAAGCTGACTCTCGTGCAAGTAGGAGGACAGCAACTACTGTTAGGGGTGACAGCAGATTCAATCAATTTGCTAACAAACATTGACCAACGCGCAACGACAACGCAGTTTTCAAGAGCATTAGAAAATGCAAACCCGGATGCTGAGATTAAACTGAAAAGTCCAGCGGAGTTGACCCCAGCCACAAAACGACAGCCCTTAACAGCATCAACGGTTAAAGCGAGATCCATTGGGCCAACAAAAGGCTCTAGCATTAATGTGGCGATCGGTGAGGATGGGCCAGTGAATGTTCGTAGCAATTCCAGGAAGGATGACGACATAACTAAGATACTGAGAGACCGGCTTCGAAATCTTCCTCCAGGCTGATCAAACACAATATGGGGGTCAGGGTGAGAAATAACGATAAAATATTGAAAATAGCTCGGTGGGCGCCGACTGCGCTTGCCGTTGTCGTCGCAGGTCTAATGATCAGTCAATCCTGTTTTGCAGAATCGGGCGTTCCCAAGCTGCAAGTTAACCTCAGCCAGTCAGATGATCCGAATGCCGTTGTCCCAGCCCTAAAGATCGTTAGCATATTAACGGTATTGAGTGTTGCCCCAGCCATCTTGTTAATGATGACATCATTCACCCGGATCTTAGTTGTCTTAAGTTTTCTGAAGCAGGCTATCGGAACTAACACGATGCCCCCAAATCAAGTTGTGCTCGGACTATCTCTGTTTCTAACGATGTTCACGATGGCACCGGTGTGGGGCCCCATTAATGACAGAGTCATAACACCACTGTCACAAAATGCGATCTCCCAAGAGCAGGCCTTACAGGAGATCTCGAAACCCGTCCGTAAATTCATGCTAGCTGAGACTCGCGAATCAGATCTTGGACTATTTATGAATCTATCCAAGCTTTCTAAGCCTGCAACACCGGACGACATCCCGATGAGCGTCTTGATACCGTCTTTCATGATAAGTGAACTCAAAACGGCATTTCAGATTGGGTTTCTTATATACATACCATTTCTCATTATAGATATGGTCGTATCTGCAATTTTGATGGCTATGGGCATGATGATGCTGCCGCCAACGGTCGTATCGTTACCATTTAAGCTCGTTTTGTTTGTTTTGGTTGATGGTTGGTCGCTTATCGTTGGTGCACTGGTGAAGAGTTTCCATACATACTCGTAACAGGAGCATGCATGACAGAACAAACGGTCATTGACTTGGGCATGAGCGCCATTTGGATCGCAACGCTTATATCTGCGCCTGCTCTACTCGCCATCCTGATAACCGGTCTGATCATATCGGTCCTTCAGGCTGCAACTCAAATCAACGAGCAAACGCTAACATTCATACCAAAGATTCTTGTAATGACAGTAGCGCTAGCGATCACCGGACCTTGGATTCTTGAGACCTTCATTCATTTCACTATAGGAATATTTAACAAGATACCAACAATTGGACGGTAAAAACGTGTTTGCTTTTGAAACATCGCAGATCCTTACGGCAGCCGCTATTTTTCTGCGGATCTCTTGCATTGTAGCGTTGTTACCGCTTTTTGGAGATAACAGTGTTCCCGTCAGGGTCCGCATTCTTTTGTCTGTTGCACTGACTGCCGGTATCTACCCGATTCTGCCTAGCGCGTATGGAGCTGGGGTTTCCCTCGCGCTCAAAGATGTGGCCGCATTGTCGCTTCTCATGATGCGGGAATTACTGATCGGATTGGTTCTTGGATACACTGCAAAACTTGCGTTTGACGGTGTCGTGATGGCTGCCAATATGGTCGGCCTTCAGATGGGCTTTAATACCGTCAGTGTTTTCATGCCAGATAGCGAGGAACAAACTAACGGGTTTACGGCTCTTCATAAAATGTTGGTCGTTCTCATATTTCTTGCTCTGAATTTACACCACATCTACATAAAATCTATTTACGATTCTTTTAATTTGATACCGATTGGCCAAGCGGTTCTCCGGGGCTCTTTAAACGTTCAGATTTTAGAGGTATCCGCGGGCATATTTGCGACGGCGGTGCAACTTGCGGCGCCCCTACTTGTCGGACTTTTGTTTGCAACCGCAGCGCTGGGACTCATAAATCGCGCAGTCCCCCAAGCAAACGTGTTTGTCATGAGCTTTCCAGCGAACTTTTTTGTGGGATTGTTTATTTACATGGCGCTCATACCACTGCTTCCAGGGTGGCTCGAGACTCACTTCGCAGGCAGTAATCAGCATCTTTCAACTGTTCTCAGTTTAATTAGTCGGTAGGGGTAGCCTCGATGGCTGAGAATGATAATGACATAGATAATGAAGATAAGACCGAGGAAGCGTCGGTCGAGCGGCGTGAAGATTTCCGCGAGAAAGGAAGCGTTGCACACAGCCATGAGTTGAGTCAGGTCGCTGGTCTCGCCGCGATAGCGATTTTTTTGGGTTGGTATGCTCCACAGATTGTTATTCGAGCTGAAAAAATTCTTATAAATAATTTCAAATCAATTGAACATTTCCGAGTCAACGAGAAAAATATCCTTAGTTATCTTGGGACCCAATGGGCCGAGATTCTTTATATTACCTTGCCATTCTTTTTAGTAGCCGCGGTTGCGAGTAGCCTTTCGTCCCTCCTGCAAACTCAGTTCAACTGGTCATGGAAAAAGCTTGAGCCGGACTGGTCCAAGCTAAACCCAATCACCGGAATTGGTCGTCTTTTCTCGAAGGAGATGCTGGTTGGACTTTTTAAGACCATTGCAAAGCTTTTGGCCGTCTCTGTTGTCGCATGGCTTGTCCTGGCTGGCGAGTGGCGCAAGGTACCCTCATTACTCCATGCTAATTATGCTGCGTCCTGGATGTATTGGACAGAAATTACACAGCACTTGCTTTGGGGTGTAGTGGGATTGATGCTGTTCGTTGGTGCAGCCGATTTCATATATAATTTTGTAACACTCGAAAACAAGATGAAGATGACAAAGCAAGAGGTAAAAGAAGAGACGAAGCAGCGCGAATCTGACCCTCATGTAAAGGCGAAACTTCGTCGGATGGCGCGCGAAATCGCAACCCGAAAAACTGTTGAGAATACCCGCAAAGCGACAGTTCTTATTACCAACCCGACTCACTATTCGATCGCGATCCGATATGAACTCGGAATGCCAGCCCCTCTCGTCGTTGCAAAAGGTGTCGACTTTCTTGCTCTTAAAATGAGAGAGACCGCCAAAGAGCTAGACATACCAATAGTCGAAAATAAGTCTTTGGCTAGGGCCATCTACGCATCGGTAAAAGAGGGCGACGAGATACCAGCTGGTATGTATCAAGCCATTAGTGAAATCATACGCTTCGTTTTCAAGCTAAAAGGCATAAGCATTGCAAAGAAATCAGATAAAAACGCGCAGCAGCCGGCGCAAGACGTTTAGAAATAGACGGGAGACATCATGGCACAGGCGACTGGAAAAGCTATCAAACAAAATAAGGAGGCCATGGGCGCTCCAAGTTTAAACCTATTAGATTTTTTCAAGAGCACCGACGTTTTGTTTGCTGTCGGGATCGTGGCAGGCGTCTTCTTGATGCTCGTGCCTTTGCCTCCTGTGCTCATGGACATGCTGCTCGCTATTTCTATTACAATGGCCGTATTGATTCTCTTGATTTCAACTTACATCAAAGAGCCTCTAGAGTTCTCAACATTCCCAACAATACTTCTCTTAACTACGGGTCTTCGACTAGCATTAAACGTCGCAAGCACGCGCTCCATCTTACTTGATGGCGCCACAGGAAATGTTTCGCATGTTATTCAAGCTTTCGGTGAATTTGTTGTCGGCGGCAACTACTTTGTTGGCGTCGTTATCTTCTTAATCTTGAATGTTGTTAACTTCTTTGTAATCACCAAAGGCTCTGGCCGCGTTGCTGAGGTAGGTGCACGCTTTACTTTGGATGCCATGCCAGGAAAGCAGATGGCCATCGATGCTGAACTAAACGCCGGCGTTATCGACAGAGACGAGGCCAAACGCCGAAGACGAAAAATCGAACGCGAGGCTGACTTTTATGGGGCGATGGATGGTGCGTCAAAATTCGTTAGAGGCGACGCTATTGCCGGTATTATTATCACCCTAATTAATATCATAGTCGGCTTGGCTATCGGAGTTATTCAACATGACATGTCATTTAAAGATGCCGCTTCCAAATTTATGCTACTCTCAATCGGTGATGGGCTTGTGGCCATCATTCCATCCCTTCTGATCTCGATCGCCGCAGGTATCGTGGTCACACGCAGCTCTACAGAAACTGGACTTAGTGATGAGATCCAAGAACAATTCATCGGGCACACCAAGCCATTGTATGTGTGCTCTGGTCTTATGATTGTGCTTAGTTTTTTACCCGGATTTCCTTTCCTGCCATTTCTGGCATTAGCCATTCTTTTCTTTGTATTGGGACGCTACAGTGCCGCCGACGCCGCTGAGAAGTCCGCCGCTAAAATCGCCGAGGAGGCAAACAAAAGTCGTCTCGCAGAGGGGACGTCTGATTCGATTGAAAACATGCTGCATGTGGATACGCTGTCGCTTGAAGTGGGCGTGGGTCTTGTTCCATTGGTTGACCAAAGTCAAGACGGTGAAGTTCTCGAGCGAATTGTCAGTGCTCGCAAACAGTTTGCGCAGGACCTTGGAATTATTGTTCCAATGGTCATGGTCCGCGATAATATTCAATTGAAGCCAGGAGAATACCAGATCCTCTTAAAGGGGAATGTGATCGGTCGGGGAAATCTCATTGTGGATCACTGGCTGGCCATGGACCCTGGCGACATCACAGATCCGGTTAAAGGAATTAAGGGCAAAGAGCCTGCATATGGACTTGATGCACTTTGGATAAAAACGTCGCAGAAAGATGAGGCCACATTCCGCGGCTATACCGTGGTCAACTGCGCCACCGTTATCGTAACTCATTTAACAAAGCTAGTAGGCGAAAACGCGCACAAATTACTAGGCCGTCAAGAAGCCCAAAAACTTATCGACAATCTTAAGATCGATCACCCAAAGGTGGTCGAAGAAGTCGTCGGCGCGGACCGGCTAAGCCTTGGTGACGTAGTCAAAGTTCTACAAAACCTTTTGGCGGAATCTGTAAGTATTCGGGATATCCATAGCATTTTCGAAACCCTAGCTGATCACTGCAAGAAGGTCTCACATCCCGACATACTAACGCGCTACGTTAGAAAGTCGCTTGGTCGTGGTATAATTAAGAAATATCTAGCTAATGAGAATACCCTGCATATTGCGACTCTCGATCGCGCCGTTGAAGATGTTTTGGTTGGAGCGCTTCAGACTGCCGAGGATGGCTCCACATACTTCAATATCGACACGCGGTACGTCGAGCGCTTGCTAACGCAAATCGCGGAAGCAATGCGGAAATTTGATCCGTTAGGGACAATGCCCGTTTTGGTTTGCGGCTCTCGCATTAGGTGGGACCTGAGAAAATTGATCAATCGGTTCGTACCAGGTGTGGTTGTGCTCGCCTTTGACGAAATACCCGCGGAGATACAGACGAATAAAGTGGGTGTAGTATCTATTTAGACGAGATAACGACTAGGAGGCATTCTTATGCAAGTACGCAAATTTGAGGCAACAACGATGCGCGACGCCATTTCTGCTGTCAAGCGGGAGCTTGGTGCTAGCGCCGTGATCCTGTCCACCAAGGAGCTCCCCCCATCAGATGCCGGCCTGCCAAAAATCTATGAAGTGACGGCTGCGTCTGCAGTATCGTCAAAGTCTGGCGCGGAAGCTCGGCCAGCGGCAAGTGAGACAGCCGCCGTGCGAGACTCAGAGGTCATCGCAAAACTGTCAAATATCACAGACATGATGCCATCTGCTCGGCAAGTACGCCTGCTTGAGAGCTCAGTTCAGGACGTAAGAAACTTGCTTTTGGACTTATTGCGCGAAAGTCGGGCTACCGACGCGACACCCCCCCATCTCTTCTCGCTGGAACAAACCCTCAATGCGAGCGGAGTTGATCGCGTCATCACGGCCGAATTGATTCGGTACTTATCGGCTTATGCGCCACCCTCGGCAAATCAAGCCGGCGATGATCTAGATGCACACTATAAAGAGGTAGCCAGCCGATGGCTGATGAAGAGAGTCAAGATTGCGCCGAAGTTAACTAATGTTCAGGGAATGACAAATATTCATGTGATTCTTGGCACGCCTGGTTCAGGCAAAAGCACGCTTGTTTCAAAGATTGCGACAGCCGTCGCAAAGCGCGAGCGCCACAGTGTCGCTATCGTCAGCTGGGACCCAGAAAAACTTGGGGCAGCAGAGCAAACTCGAGTTTTCAGCAAAATTCTAGGGATTGAGCATGTATGCATCTCCAGGCCAGAAGAATTAAAGCCGACCGCCATGAAGCTCCGCAACACGGATCTTTTGCTTGTAGACACTGCCGGCCGCAACCCAACTGATACTGCTAGTCTAGTAGATCTTGAAATTATTAAAGACCAGGGTCTATCAATCGAATTCCACCTAGCACTTAGTGCCACGGAGAAGTCGGCTCTACAAGACCGAGCCATCCGCCATTTCAGCACGGTCGGCATATCCAGTGTTGCGTTCACAAAGTTGGATGAGTTGCCTGCGTGGGGAGATATTTTCAACGCGAGCAGCAAGTGGTCTGTTCCACTAAGCTGGCTCTGTTACTCTGCTCAACCATCTCAAGCTCCGGAACGAGCCTCGCGGGAGACGATTATAAGTAGCCTGCTCAAAACAGAACTGTGATTACTGGGTCCCAATCATTTAACATCATAATTCGAAGGGTTTCACATGGGCAGGATCATCGCAATAACTAGCGGAAAAGGGGGCGTCGGCAAGACGATGTCCACAATCAATATGGCTTTAGCTTGCGTAAAATCTGGTTCGCGAGTTTTGATTGTCGACGGAGACCTCGGCCTCTCAAATGTGGACGTCGTCATGGGCCTTGAGCCCAAAGGAACCTTGAAGGACGTGCTCGACGGTCGTTTGCAAATTGGAGATATCGTCACACGAAGCACGCCTGGTATCGATGTGATTTCATCAGGTTCTGGTGTGGCGCAGCTAGCAAACATGACGCCACTCAGCCGAAGCTTTCTGGTTCACGAGTTATCGCGCCTACCCGACACCTATGACTATGTATTCGTGGACACCGGCGCGGGAATTTCCGATTCCGTACTAACGTTGAATTCGATTAGTGACATATTTGTTGTTGTTACTACACCCGAACCCCACGCGATCACCGACGCATACGCTCTTATAAAACTCATGGCGGAAGAGCATGATCGCTACGAATCTGCTCTCGTTGTAAACCAAGTGCTTACATACGAAGAGGGTCGAAGAGTTGCCGCTAAGGTGGCCGAGGTTGCGAAAATGTACTGCGGCTCCACCGTTCACCATGCGGGTTCAGTCGTCAATGATCACAGCCTTATTAGAGCCATACTTGCAAGAAATGTAGGCTCTGAAAATGCCCTCAGCTCCTTGTGTGGACAAGGCTGGGGCCAAGCTTGGTGTCAGATTTTGCAATTACTAAATAACTCCGAAATGCCAATACGTTCCGGCGGCTTAAACTCTGTATGGGCGGCGATGTCCAGCCCCAGTGAGGGGCGTCAAAATCTTGACCCGTAACGGGTCGAGAGCAGTCTGCGGTAAAATATTAAGGGAACTTAATTGGGGCGGCCTTAATGAAATCACTCGTAAAAAAATATAAACAAGAAAACTCCGCAGTCGATGGCAAACTCCGCGATCAGTTGATCATGGATTACTCGCCCCTCATTCGATTCGTTGCTCAACGGATTGCGTCGCGGCTGCCAAGCAATATACAAATTGAAGACCTGATAAGCAGCGGCGTCATTGGACTCATGGATGCGATCGACAAGTACGATCCAAGCCGAGACAATAAGTTTAAAACCTATGCTGAATTCCGAATTCGCGGGGCAATTCTTGACGAATTGCGCACTCAAGATTGGGTTCCGAGATCTGTTCGTGACAAGGCAAAAAAGCTAGACAGGATGTCTGCCGAGCTAGAGCAACGCTTTGGCCGCAAACCAACTGACGATGAATTGAGTCAGGCTCTCGGCATGCCTATTGAAGAATTTTTTGACATGAATGCCAAAGTCAAGGGCGTTCAGATGTTTTCGATCGATGATTTTGGCGGGACGAATGGAACTACTGAGCGTCGCAGCCTTCTTGATTCACTCGAAAATCCGAACTCAAAAAATCCATTCACGCAATTACGAAACGCGTCCGCGCGCGACATCCTCCGAAGACACATTGAGGAATTGCCTGAGAAGCAGAAGCTGGTTCTGCAGCTTTATTACTTCGAAGATCTTAACCTAAAAGAGATTGGCCGAATCCTCGAGGTGACGGAATCACGCGTTAGCCAGCTTCACACTCAGGCTATCGAGAAGCTGAAAAAGCACCGAGCTATTCTATCTGATTGATCTACTGCGCTTTCGCTGCGAAAAGGAGATTTCGTACTATGGCATTAGGCCGCCCAGACATGAAGATTCTTATTGTCGATGACTTTCCGACAATGCGTCGATTTGTTAAAACTTTGATGCGTCAAAACGGCTATACGAATTTCGTTGAGGCCGAAAATGGGGCCCAAGGACTTAAAGCCCTCGAGGCAAATCCGGATATTGAATTTATCGTCAGTGACTGGAACATGCCGCAAATGTCCGGTCTTGAATTTTTGAAAGCTGTTCGATCGGATCAAAAGTTTTCACAGCTACCGTTCCTAATGGTGACCGCTGAAACCGAAAAAGATCAAATTATCGAGGCCGTCAGAAACGGAGTTAGCAGCTACATTGTGAAGCCATTCACGGGCGCCACACTCCAAGAAAAATTAACAAAGATATTCTCAAGCAAAAAAGCCAGCTAACATAAACCTTAGGATGTAGACATGAACTCGAACTCCACAACGCCATCCCTCAATACTGATAACGGTTCGAAAGATCGGGCCGAAGGCGTCGCAGATAACAATGCTCCAGGTAGTTCTGCAAAATTTGATGCATCAGTCATAAAGAAGTACCCACGAAGCTCGCGAAAAGTAGGGATGAAATACGGTACCTATAGCATATCAGCAGACGACACCAGCTTGGAGTCAACCCAAAGCCTCCACATAAGCCCGCAAGGGATCGAGTTTCAGACAACCGTATCCTACAGTCCAGGCACACTGCTGAGGATTCATCTGGACATACCGGACTATTGGCAGCGGAAACTGCGCTTCGTTCAATACAGACGCATCGATCAACCGGCTCGATTTCCCATACTGGCGAAGGTTGTAAGCGTTGAAGATGTGGGCCGACGAGGAAAAAAGAAAATCGTCACAGTCCAAACTGTTAGCATAGACGAGACGGACGAGCTGGTTTTAAAAAGCTACCTACAAGAGGGGTGATATATGATCGGTCTAGTTCTCACGGCACTAGCGATAGCGGATGTCATTTTGATAGTCGCATTTCTGAGTTTGCAGAGGCGACAGGCGGTTAGCCACAATCTTGTTCGGGAGCTAACCGAGGAGCGCGCCTTGCTTGCTGATTTACGAAACAGCGTTCGTGCTGAGCTAGCTGAGGCGCAAAGTCATGCACGATCTATAAAAGATCAGATACAAGTGCTCGCCACAGAGGCTGAGCAGGAAGTGAAGAGGGGAGTACAACAAATTGCGGATGAAGCTAACGCCATTGTTGTTAATATTTCCAATAAACTCGACGCCCCCTTCCAAGAGCTCACCAACAAGCAGCATTTTCTATTAAAACTTTCAAAAGACGCTGAAAATCAGCGTGAACTTCTAGCTAGAGTCGTTGGACGCGCCGAGAACGCCGCCAAGTTACTTCGTGCCGCCGAGAATTGGGAGGATGTTGTTGACGAGCTGGAGTCGCGTCGGTATCACGACATTCGCGCAATGCTCTCTAAAGGGCTAAGCACCGAGAAAATCGCCAAAGAACTCGGAGTGACCGAAAATGAGGTCCGTCTGGTCACGGGAACAATCTAAGAATCGCTCAAGAAATCAACTACCACTCTATAAAGCTCTTTTGGAGCTTCTGCTAAGAGCAGATGTCCGGCATTGGGTAATAGACATTTCCTAGATCCTGGGATCGTTTGGATCAGTAGCTCCGCCCCTTTTACTTCTACAACTTGATCCATTTCACCATGAACAACTAATGTTGGGCATATGATCTCATGAAGCCGCTCAGTCCAACTGGCGCCACGCAGAGCATGTCTTTGCAGATCAGAGTTCTTTTTAAATTTGCCTGACTCAATCGCTTGCCGAATCTGATTTATCATGGCCGAAAACAGTAGGGGATTTCTTTCAACAAAGCCAGGGGCGAAATAGGACCGCATTTTATCCTCTAGCAATGTTCCTTCACTGACCCAGGCACCGCCGGTTTGACGAATAAAACGCTCCTCCGACGAGGTAGACACCAGAATTAATTTTTTAACCCTATCCGGCCACGAGATTGCCAAACCCTGAGCTATGAATCCACCCATCGAAATGCCTAAAATAGATGATGTAGCAATGCCCAAATAATCCCATAGTCGTTGAACATCGTGACACATATCATATATCGAAAAAGGACCTTCTGACTCAGATCGGCCTGCGCCTCGGTTATCAAGTAGAAGAACGCTAAAAAGTCCGCTTTCAACCAAAATACGCGACATCATTCTGAAGTCAGTACTGGATCTAGTATGGCCATTAATCAGGGTTACCCAATGCCCGCCAGCACCGTGCGTCTCATAGTAAATTTTCGCGCCATTAGTTTCTAATATCGGCATTTTTGCCTCACATTTGCACCCAACGCGTTTTGCGTCATCCAAGAGCTTCGTTCGACTCGATGGATATTTGATTTTGGCCGATTTTTGATTTCACGGACAAGTATGGGATGAATCCCAGTAAGTTCAAAACTAACTGACTCAAAACGTATATGTTAAAAACATTTGCACCACCAGGTAACCCGACCAAATGAAATAGCTTATCAAAGGCCGCATGACCGACCCCCAGTCCACCGGGTGCCAATGGAATAGCCGTTGCTAGTGTTCCGAAAGGGAATATTGGCGCCAGCAATGCTGTATCAAAATTCTGAGAACCATAAAGTATACGACCAATGAATCCCATGTAGACTAAAAATATGAGCTGGATGACAACGGATATGGAAATCGTAGCAAAAATCGTTAATGGTCTATGCCTGTAGGCTCGTAACGCATCATAAATACCTCGCAGCAGTTTAAACCCTGGCATCCTAAGAGAGAGAAGCCTCTCGAACGGGTCTCGTCCGTCAGAGTGGGGCATAAATACAACCCCGAGAAATACCAGACTTAAAACCACGACAATCGCAAGTCCTATCAGCAACTGACTGGTAACCGGGTTTGATGCAAGCTTTTCGTACGAGCTCGCCGCTGCAATAACACCCATGACGAAAAGGCCTATAAGTCCCAGAATCCTGTCAAGAAGCACAGTCAGCATTGCGGGTGTTTTTCGCATGCGTGTTGGCTGATCGCGCACGATATAAATCGCTTTGACGATGTCGCCACCAACTGCCCCCGGCATAGCCGTATTAAAAAAGAATCCAATGAGTTGTAACTTGAGAGCCCTGAAATATGAGCAATCGAGATCTGCTCCCCGCAACAACAGCCACCATCGCCAGCTACCGAGAAGAACAGGGCCCAAGAACCAGACAGCAAAACCAGCAAGCATGGCATCTGGCCTATCCAAGATGACCGACATCTCAGCAAGCGACAACTTGCCGGTGGCCAGCATCCAAGCAAGAAGGGCCGCAACGACAAAAATTTTTAAGGCGTTAATGATCCAGGATTTTCTGATTCCCATGAGCTCGCTCCGGTCAATATCGAGCGATAGGTATACCACGTTTTCTCGCGAGTACGCAGCAAAAGTGTGGCGCCCGAATCAGATGACTCAGGCGCCACAATGATCTGAAATTATAGATTATTTTCCGACCATCTGATACGTGATAACTTCGATATCGACTCTGGTCTCAGGAGCAAGGGACGCGCCATCTAGGACAATAACCGATCCCTCTCGCCTAAAGTCTTGGGTCCGGACTCCATCAAGGTAAACTTTCCATCCCATCAATGGATCTTCAGGGTTAGCATCTGCTGCAAGTTTCACCGCAAATGATCCCGTTCTTTCAACTTCCTCTAGGTAGTCTATTTTTAACTCTGCATAATCGACACCCTGTTCACATTTTATGTATACGCCGCGGCCCCTGTATCGTGACTTCCAGTTCTTTGCGTCTTTTTCCTCTAAGGTTTTGTCGACATTCGCAGCACCGTTTTGATCTCCCTCACTAGGTGGCGGAGCCGCCCAGCATACTCCCTCGCGCCCATCAGCTAACACTTTGACGACGTCGTCAATGCGCTCACTTGGAAGCGTAATCGATCTTGTTTGAGACTTCTCACCAAAGTCAACCGTGAACACCACTGTGCGCCCTTCAATAACGTCAGCGGAAGCGAATTTCAAGTTAGCACCATCCCACTCGGCAGGGACTGCGCCACCAGATGCTTTGTCCATCACCTGCCAGGCGACTGGCCGACGCGGGTCACTCAGTCGAGCACTATAATCTCTTATTTTGTGTTCCTCAGTGCGCCATGAAATACTGACTACTGCACCATCGACAGGAGCTACTACAAATTCGACTCCTGTCTCGTCATAACTAAACTCGTCTCTACTTTTCACAGCGTTATTGACCGTAATTTGAAGAGTTTCATTGCGAGCTCCTGAAAGGTTAACGGGAAACTTTGTTTGAAGGATCTTATTTTCGAGATATGTGATCTGAATCCTGGCATCTTCAGGAGGCATCACCCTAAACGCCACACGCCTCGATGATGCGTCAAACTGATAGTCAGCGCCCAGCGTGAGCGTCGCGCCATTCATAACGACCTTTAAAGTCTCTGGTGCTGCTGACGCTTTAAGAACTACATCGGAGAACATAGGAATAGCGTCATGCGTGTATCCAAATTTTATCTTTTGGCCATCTTTGAAGGCGGCTGGATCGATAGTCACGACTTTCCCATTAACGCTAACAACACCGCCCGCGACTGCCTTACCATCAACAAAGACATTGAATTGTCCCATGTCTGGAGAGGCTGTAAGCCAGAATTGACGTTTAATAATGCGACTAACGTCCGTAGAGACACTTCTAAGATAAGTGCCGTAGCCGCCAACAGCTGAATAATCATTACAGATTGAACCGGCTGTGCCGCCAGTTTGAGCCAGCGCGTCTAGGTACATGCGCCCAATGCCACCAGCATCACGGCACGACCCATCTTTATCCACGATCGCATAGAGTCTGCCTTGGTCGGCAGGGCGGATCGTACGAAGAGCCCGAACCATCTCCGAAGCATTTTTTCCCTCTATATTTGCGCAACGCTCCAGCTCTCCCGAATCCGAACCGCAATTATCTTCATCACTGACAAACAAAACGCCTACGGAAGACCCGTCTCTTAGCCAAGGGCGCGTTGAACTATTACATTGCCCGCGGAGTGCTTTAATCGCCATCGGAAAGCCTTGCTCCGTAGCTTGCCAGTCAACTGACTTGCGCACTGCATCCGCAAACTTGCTACTTGCATTGGCATCTGTTTTCTTGATGAGGTTTGTGGAGTCAATACATGGATTGGACATCGACACAACTGCGATCTGCCAGTTCGTATCACTGAATGATGATATTAAAGGGGCTAGACCTCGACCTACCATGTCACGCTCATCACTCATAGAGCGCGAGTTATCCACCACTACAAGAAAGTCGAGCATCCCTGCTTCACTTAGCTGAAACTCTTCTTCAGAATATCTTGCAGCATGTCCTTGTAAAAAATTGTCGATAAACGATTGGCGTCTAATTTGACGCTGGATAACTTGCGATGGTGCTCTTTCAGCTTGTCTGATGTCCAGCGCAGTGTAGCGACCGCCATCGAGAAGGGACATGTTTTTGGGAATGATCTTCGACGACTTAAAGCTGAAAACTCGGCTGGCTACCTGATCATAGGATTTGGCTCCACTACTTCCGAATTCCGCCTCCGAACTACAGGATGTCGCAAGGTAAACAATACTTATACCTAAAAGAGTTGATAGCCTCGCCAACATAAAGTTTTCCTCTAAATCAGAATTAAGTTTGATCACATTCCGTGACCGTCCGTTAGGGTCTTCGACCATCCACTCAAAACCTTTAGAAAATTCGCCAAATTGGTAAATATAATCAATAAATATGGGATCTTATATCTAGTCGAAAGGACCCCATTACTCGGCCCCTGTCCTGGCAGCTAATACCAGCTCGTTGATTATCAAAAGGATTTCTGGCGCCAGAAAAAATTTTTAGTGCGATCTTGGCAACTTGCCGAAACCTGCCTCTACGGGACTTAAGAATCCAGAGCGGTGGTCGATAGCCATGATGGTGGATTTGCAAAAAAACCGAGGATCTCACCAGTATAGTAGAGAATTAGGCATGGCATTTGAGGCAAAATTCAAAGATCGAAGCCTGCGCATCGTGGCAGTGGAGCAATCTGCCTCACTAAGGCAGCTTATTGGAGACGTTCTACGATCTCTCGGCTTCGCAAATGTGGAGACCATGGCAACTATCACGGATTCGCATCATTTCCTTGAGGCGGATCATGCGGATTGGCTAATTTTGCCATTACAACCGAACGACTCCCGCAACGGTCTTAATTCCATAAGCATGATTTCCAGCTCATCTGCTCTGCGTGGTCTAAAGGTTTCCCTATTACTAGCGGAGAACGAAGATTGGGCCATTGCCAAAGCCTTTGAGCTTGGAGTTTTCACTTGTCATCCAAAATATACAAACCGCGACGACTTAAAAATTGAGTTTGAAAAGCTGATGGCCAAAATGGATGCCTTCGAGTGCGACTCCACCAAGACGTCAATGAGCTATTTGAGGAGCCACTTAACTAAAGTGGGCCGACATCAGGATTTGGTAGAGCTCGATAAAAACGCTCTGTCTATTCGCCCAGGTGACGGCGAGAGTTTGATGAACCTAGCGGAGTCTTTAGTGTTATCCGGTGAAAACGTTAAAGCCATTGCAACACTTCGACAGCTTGAACTTATTTGTCCAGATAGAATTTCAAATATCAATTCCATGCGTGAAAAAATCAGTGCATCATCCCCGCAAGCACCGTCGCCAAAGACAATTAGTGAAGCGGAAGAGTCCCCAAATTTTTTGGGACTCGAAACTGTCGTTATTGTGGATAGTGATGACGCGAGCCGGAGTGCCATCAAGTCAATTATTCGAGAGCTCGGATGTAACAATATATTTGACTTTGCAGATGGTGATTCTGCGTTTTTGTGGCTGGACCAAAACGGCGAACCCGATCTTCTTCTCATGGAGTGGCGTATACCAAAGTTGTCTGGTCCCATGCTTCTCCAAAGGCTTCGATCTAAAGGTCACTATAACAAGCCTGTGATCGTCATTAGCTCACTCATTAAATCCAGTGATATGCCCATCATTCGAGAGCTCGGAATCGCAAACCTAGCTCTAAAGCCAGTCGAAAAAAATACTCTTGTCAAAGCGCTAATTTGGGCCATCCAGCAAGATCGGATGCCTTCTGACATGTATCAGCTTGAGAACAGGATTCGTTCACTGCTGAATAGCAAATCTTTACAAGCCGCTGAACCACTGGTCCAACGTTACCTAGACGATCCAACGATCCAAAATGCCAGGAAGTCTATACTTCGAGCAGAATTTGCATTCGCTAAAGAGCAGTATGACGAGGCCCGAGACCTCGCGATTGCTGCCGTAAAACAGTCCGGTGAATCACTTTTCGCGCTCAATATATTGGGCAAATGTTTGATGACTCTCCGACAATACGAATCGGCTTTAAAATGCTTTAAGAAGGCGCAAACTATTTCGCCGATGAATATCGAACGTCTAATAACGATGGCCGAAGTTCAAGCAGAGCTCGGTGAAACGGCGACTGCGGAAGCGTCTTTAAACATGGCAAAAGACATCGACCCTGAAAGTCCGGTCGTTGCGGAAGGGGCTGCCCGGGTTGCCATAGCGTCTGGTTCAATTATGGATGCAAAAACAGCTCTAGCGTCTTTGGAGTCTAATTTAAATCTGATTAGGTATTTGAATAATAAGGCTGTTGCCCACGCAAAGTGCGGGTTCCCCAAAGAAGGTATCGAAATTTATGAAAAGACACTGGTTGCAATGCCGCCACGTGAGTACGAATTGATTTCTATTGTCCATTACAATACCGCTCTTGCCCGTGTTCGAAGTTCCGATCTTGTCGGCGCAATTCGACAACTCGAGATACTTCTGGCCACACAAAAAACAAGGATCCACTCCAAGGCGGCTAGCCTAAAGTCCCGCATCGAAGAGGCCCTTGCTCAAAGCAAGAATTTCGCCATTCTAGATTCGGATGCTGCCACCGCGTCTGGCAATAAGGATTTGGCTTTAGGCGCCAGTCGCCCAGCGTCCTCTGCATCAACTTTAATCAATGGGATTCTTGAATACCGACCTGGGGAGTACTGCTGCTTTTTGCTTTTTAAATCATCAGTTCCAGATGGCCCAGAGATCCAGAAAGCCTTACGTTCGGAGCTTCAATTTAAACCAAGTAAGGCCTTGGAGCGAGGCGAGACCTTTGACGGAGCTGACGGCACCAAGGTCACGGGCTAAAGACCCCCTTGCCAACCCCCCCTGAACCCGTGATAAAACCGAGCCTTCGAGCATGCATGCGGCTCAGCTGCATTAGATTGCAACAACAGTCGTTGCTAGACTTTCTTCCCCTTTCATCCAGGATGGTTCCATGACAACCACAAATAAGGCTCTCGACGCATGGGTGGCTGAGGTAGCCGCTCTAACTAAACCCGACAAAATTCACTGGTGCACGGGTGACGAGCAGGAAAAGAAATCAATCATTTCACAGATGGTCACGTCTGGAAGTCTGATTCCGCTGAACCCCCAATCACATCCGGGTTGTTATCTGCACAGGTCGGATCCAAGCGACGTCGCGAGAACGGAGCATCTAACGTTTGTATGCTCCCAAAATAAGGATGACGCTGGCCCAAACAATAACTGGCTTTCGCCCGCTGAAGGTCACAAGAAGATTGACGCCCTATTCAACGGTTGTATGCGCGGCCGTACTATGTATGTGATTCCCTACTGCATGGGTCCTATCGACTCGCCATTATCGAGATGCGGCGTCGAGATCTCAGATAGCCCTTATGTTGTTATCAACATGCGCATAATGACTCGCATGGGTGGTGCTGCGCTGAAGCGGATCGAAAAAGAAGGTAATTTTGTTAAAGGCTTACATTCAACTGGGGATCTTTCGCCTGATCGCCGTTTTATCATGCACTTTCCTGAAGAACTAACCATCAAGTCAATTGGATCTGGTTACGGCGGCAATGCGCTACTCGGAAAAAAATGTCACGCCCTGCGCCTAGGATCCTGGCAGGCCCGCTCAGAAGGATGGCTAGCAGAGCACATGCTGATTGTTGGTATTGAAAATCCAAAGGGCGAACGTCATTACGTTGCAGCTGCGTTCCCCTCTGCCTGTGGAAAAACCAACCTTGCCATGCTTATTCCTCCAAAAGCTTATACTGAGCGTGGCTGGAAAGTTTTCACTGTTGGAGACGATATTGCTTGGATTCAGCCTGGCAAAGACGGCCGGCTTTACGCTATCAATCCAGAAGCCGGATACTTTGGCGTTGCGCCAGGTACGGGGGCAAATACTAATCCCACCGCTCTGAACATGTTGAACAAAGACGCCATTTTCACAAATGTGGCCGTTACCAAGGACATGCAGCCATGGTGGGAGGGCCTCTCGAAATCCATACCGGAAGGCCTGACAGACTGGCAGGGCAGACTCTTCGAGGCAGGGAAAGGGCCCGCCGCTCACCCCAACAGCCGCTTCACAGTTTCAGCTAAACAATGTGGCAGTTATACGCCCGCAGCCGAAGACCCTACTGGGGTGCCGCTTTCTGCGATCGTCTTCGGCGGCCGCCGAAAAGAACTTGCTCCACTTGTCGTGGAATCTGTTTCATGGGCGCACGGAGTATTTCTTGGCGCTTCTGTCGCCTCAGAAACCACTGCCGCCGCTACAGGAGCCGTGGGTGTTGTCAGGCGCGACCCGATGGCTATGCAACCCTTCTGTGGTTACAATTTTGGAGATTATTGGGCGCACTGGTTATCTTTTGGTAAGAAACACCAAAAACTACCAAAAATATTTCACGTCAATTGGTTTCGTCAAGACAAGGCAGGCAAGTTCATGTGGCCAGGATTCGGTGATAACATGCGGGTCTTGGAGTGGATTTTAAAGCGCTGTGCAGGCTCCGGCGATGCGGTTAGAACTCCGATCGGCTACCTGCCAACTGTCGACTCCATCAACACCGAGGGCACAGGCCTTACTACGGAAACTATGCGCGAGCTTTTATCTATCGAAGCTCCAGCATGGAAATATGAGATGACTGGTGTTAAGGATTACTTCGACAAATTCGGCAGTCGAGTTCCGCAAGAGCTCCTCAGCGAATTGAAACGAATCACAAATGAATTGAATAGCTAGGTCTGACCAAAGCTGAATATCTTACCTGGGTTTAAAATCCCCTTTGGATCCCAGGTCATTTTGATTTGCTTCATCCACATAACTTCGTCTTTGCTACGGGTAAAATGTAGGTCGTCTTTTTTTGTGAGACCAATCCCATGCTCAGCTGAGATGCTACCTTTGAACTCTGCAAGTAGCTTAAAGACCTTTTCCTCAATTAGCCTGGCACTCGCATGAAACTTATCACTCGGCACTTGCCGCGGTGCGACGTAATTGATGTGAAGATTGCCATCACCAATATGCCCAAACAGAACAAGCGTAATATCAGCTGCGCCAGTCTTGTCCATTAATTTTTCAAGTTTTTGGACAAAACCTTCAAGCTGATCGATGGCAAGAGCGATGTCATTTTTTCGAACCTGACCATGAGCAGCCAAAGACTCCGTGATATTCTCACGCAGACCCCAAAGCTCCTTGAACTGCTGAGAATTAGACGCGATTGTCGCATCCGTAATTAATCCCGCACTAAACAGTTCTTCAAGTAACGTTTCCATCTCTGGAGTATCACCGGGCTGCTCGATTTCAAGCAGTACATAAAACGGGGATATCGATGAAAATGGAGTTTTGGCGCCATTAAGGTGCTGCAAAACAATACGATGGGCCACATCTGTAAAAAATTCGAACGCGGTTATCGTCACGCCTGACTGACTGCATTGTCGAAGAATTTTAAGAATGTTTGAAAAGCTTTCTACAGCCATGATTGACAATTGAAGGTTCCGCGGCTTAGGAGTCAGCCTGAGTACGGCCTTAGTCACCACCCCCAAAGTGCCTTCACTACCTATGAAAAGTTGTTTCAGATCATAACCTGAGTTGTTTTTTCTCAAGCCAACGTTCATATCGAGGATGCTACCATCCGCGAGAACAACCTCCAAACCAAGCACTTGTTCTCTCATACCCCCATAACGGATTAATTTTACACCGCCTGCATTGGTCGCGATGTTTCCACCAATTTGACAACTACCTTTGCTAGCTAAGTCGAGCGGAAAGAAAAGTCCCGCATCTCTTGCGGCGATCTGCAGAGACTCTGTAGTTGCGCCGGCCTCTGCCGTGATCGTCAATCCCACTGCATCAACTTCAAGGATTCTACTCATTCTCGACATGCTGACGATGACCTCGCCCTGGCTAGCTACGGCTCCCGCACAAAGTCCGGTCCGACCACCTGATGGAGTTATGGCCAACTCGTTTGTGTAACAATAGGCAATCACATGGGAGACCTCTGTGGCACTCGCAGGTAGCACGATGCACATCGGCTTTGGCTCATAGACCTTCGTCCAGTCTGTGCCCCAAACTTTCAGGTCATCTGGCGCAGTAAGTACGTAAGCTTGGCCCACAATCGCACTCAAATCCTTCACGGCCTGTCCAGGCGAAACCTTAGGAGAAAGATGGGTGTGAGGCATGGCATTAATTTCCTGTTAAGGCATGTCGAATTACTCTCTATTATGATTAATTCGATTGCCGTTCTGATTAAAAATCAGTAACACAAATCTAGCATAACGATGCGCTGCTTGGCCAAGTTTATTATTCCAGTTATGTACAAGGCATTTTGGATCGAGATTATACCGTTGTCTTAATGGAGTTAATCGATGACAAAACGTCCAAGTGAAATTCTTCAGGGCCTCCTGGCCCAACCTAGCAATACCAAACTTTGGGACCACTACACGTGGCGAGGACCCACTCAATCAGACGTAGCATCATGGCAGGCTCAGGGTTTTGGTGTCTATCAGGGCAAGGTCAGAACGGTACTCAGTCGTGATGGTCGCCTGCAGCTTCTACACTCAGATAGACTCACGGCTTTCGACTGCCTGATCGATTACGTGCCACTGAAGGGTGTCATTTTATCTGCTATTACCGATTTTTGGTTCAAATCACTCTCGGGCATAGTCCCGACTCACTTTGTTAAACAGCAAGGACCGCGTGCTTTGCTCGTTGAAGCCTTGCGTCCGATTAAGGTCGAAGTTGTTGTGCGGGCCTATCTTGCCGGCGCGGTTGCTCGGGCTTACGCAACAGGTCAAAGGAGCTTTTGCGGAGTCACTCTGCCGGAAGGACTCAAGCCATTTGAGCGGCTACCGGAGCCAATTATCACACCCACCACGAAAGCCGCTGTATTCGAACACGACGAAAACATCTCGGCCGATGACATCGTAAAACAGGGTCTCTGCTCCAATTCTGAGTGGGATCAAATCTGTGTGATGGCTCTAAAAATATTTAGTGTTGGGACAAATATTTTTAACTCTCGTGGATGGATATTGGTCGATTCAAAATATGAATTTGGTCGAAGTTCGGATAGCGTCATTAAACTTATTGACGAGGTTCACACGCCAGACAGCTCGCGACTTTGGGAACACGCCACCTACTCGGATCATATCGCCGCGGGTTTAGATCCCATCATGCTCGACAAAGAGAACGTACGGCGGTACTTGATGCAACAAGGTTTCTCTGGTTTTGGCGAAGTGCCAGCAGTACCGCGGGCTTTACTGATTGAGTTGGCTCAAACATATCTATCAGTCGCAGAAAAATTGGCGGGAACCCCTTTAACAATATCAGATTAATTTACGTTTATTTTAATATGTGGGCGGCTTTGTCCACAGCAGCTTTAATCTGCTGCGCAAACCAATCTGGATCATCAATCGCAAGTTCATGGCCCGCACTCGAATGTCGAACAAGCTCTGAGTGCGATATGTTCTTGTGAATAAAATCACTATTACGTGGATCTACAAATTGGTCTTGATCGCATCGTAGTATAGTTACCGGGCAACTGATCGCTGACATTTCGACCAAACCGAAAAACTTCCTAGCGGCGGCTATCTGCCTCCATAAAGAAACGACTAGGATTTTGGCGGTAAGATCTATTTTTTTCCACTCTGTAGCCAATTTCTGACGCTTATCGTCCCCAGCACCGGGTGAAAGTAGCGCTCGAGAAAGAGCGGTATAACCATGTCCGCCGGACACAAGAACTTTAATGATAGCCAACATAGCTTTCGGACTAAGACGTGAAATCCCTGAGCTACCAACACTTGAATTAACCATAATAAGACTACGGACCAGCTGAGGCTTCATGGCCCCAAGTGCCAACCCCACCATGGCCCCTAGCGACAGCCCAACTATGTGGGCGCCTGCTGGCGCCTCCCTGGAAATAATTTGCGCTACATCATCCGCCAGTTCTTGAATAGTCGTGTCTTTCTCAATCCGAACTCCCGAAGACCTACCAAAGCCACGATTGTCAATCGTTACAACTCGAAAGCCATGCTTGACGACAAGCTCCTCGAAACCAAGCCAATGCGCTGACCATCTCGCCAGACCTCGCAGGAGGACTATCGTATGCTGGCCCGTTCCACTCACGGAATAATGAATGCCGTTTTCGGCCTTGTCTAACAAATCTGAAATCATCCTTTTATTCAGTATGCTTTTATTCGCTGATCGTCATAATCAATGCCTGCTGTGCCGCAAACTAAGACGCGCCCAGCGTCGCATCACGGAAGTAGGGGATGCTTCGCTTTATACCGTCTTCGAGCGATATCGACGGCTGCCATGGGGCAATAATTTTTTTGGCGTAGCTCAGATCGGGACGTCGCTGCTTGGGATCATCAATTGGCAGAGGTTTAAATGCTAGCTTCGACTTTCCACCGGTATTTCGGAGAATAACCTCCGCCAGTTCCAGCATCGTGAATTCCTTGTCATTACCCAAGTTCATCGGACCAGTGACATTTTCGGTCAGTGAAAATTTGAAGATCCCTTCAACGAGATCATCCACATAGCAAAAAGACCGCGTCTGTTTTCCATCCCCAAAAATTGTTATGTCTTCACCACGAATGGCCTGCACCAAAAAATTACTGACCACGCGGCCGTCATCAATTGCCATGTTAGGCCCATATGTGTTGAAGATGCGGACAACGCGGATATCGACGTTGTGACTTCTGTGATAGTCAAAACACAATGTTTCGGCGGCGCGCTTGCCTTCGTCGTAACAACTTCGAGGTCCTATCGGATTGACGTGGCCCCAATAGGTTTCTTTTTGCGGGTGTTCTAACGGATCGCCGTAAACTTCGCTTGTGCTAGCCTGTACTAAGCGAGCTCCTGTGCGTTTGGCTAGTCCGAGCATATTCATTGTGCCGAGTACGCTAGTCTTCAATGTCCAAATTGGATTGTGCTGATAATGGACGGGACTCGCAGGACACGCGAAATTCAGAATCAGATCTGCCTCACATCTAAGAGGCTCAACGATATCATGGCGAAGTATCTCGAATCGGGGATTCTTAATAAGTGGCAGCACATTCGCCTTTCTGCCGGTATGAAAATTATCGACCGCGACAACCTCCCAGCCCGCCTCAAGGAACTTTGCGCACAGGTGGGAGCCGATAAATCCACAGCCACCCGTTATGAGAACTCGATTTCTTCCTAATGCCATGGTCCTGACTTTCCTGCTTGGGAGCAAATGGAGGCCACCCGTCCGATTTCTAACTTTGGATTCTAACCGGCGCCACACAAGTGAGTCCACCCTTTAAGCACCTGTTTTGCGCAAGATTTAATTAACTTTTGCTCCCTTTATTTTATCAAAAAGCCCGAGTACAATGGCTCTCCTAATATTGCGCATTTTTTGCTCATATCCCGACTGGGAAAGGACTCGGCAAATGAATATCCACGAATACCAAGCCAAAGCTCTGTTCGCCCTCAACGGCGTATCCGTACCAGAGGGTTATTTCGCAGCAAGCCCCATCGAAGCTGAATTTGCTTATCGTCGCCTGCCAGGCCCTGTCGCGGTCGTTAAAGCACAAGTACATGCCGGTGGGCGCGGAAAAGGTGGAGGCGTAAAACTCGTTAAAACACCAGATGAGTGTTTTAACGTGTCAAAAAACATGCTCGGTATGACGCTTGTCACACCTCAGACCGGCCCCGAAGGTAAGCTAGTACGCAAACTTTACATAGAAGCCGGCTCAAACATAGACAAAGAATTCTACCTCGCCATGTTGGTGGACCGTGACACTGCGACGATTGCGGTAATGTTTTCTACGGAAGGCGGTATGGATATCGAGGAGGTTGCAGCGAAAACCCCCGAGAAAATTGTGACTGTAAACATCGATCCAACTACTGGCTTGCAAGGCTATCACCTCAGAAATCTCTCGTTCGCCATGAAGCTGTCAAAAGAGCAGACCAAAGAGCTGCATGCACTTGTCCCAAAGCTCTACAACATGTTTATGAAGTATGACTTTTCACTCCTCGAGATTAACCCACTGGTGTGGACCAAGGAGGGTAAGTTTATTGCCCTCGATGGAAAAATGAATTTCGACGAAAACGCGCTATTTCGCCACAAGGACATTGCGGCCATGCGTGATTATCAAGAGGAAGATACACGCGAGGTTGAAGCTGCGAAATATGGCCTAAACTACATCGGCTTAGACGGCAACATTGGGTGTCTTGTTAATGGCGCGGGTCTAGCCATGGCTACCATGGATATCATTAAACACTGCGGCGGCTCGCCAGCAAACTTCCTTGATGTCGGTGGTGGTGCTACCGAGGAAATGGTGACCAATGCCTTTAGAATTCTATTCTCTGACACAAGGGTGAAAGCAGTATTCGTAAATATTTTCGGCGGCATTATGCGCTGCGATGTGATCGCTAATGCGGTCGTTAACGCTGCAAAAGCATTAGGCCTTAAAGTGCCTTTGGTGGTGCGCCTAGAGGGCACGAATGTAGAATTAGGCAAAGAAATTTTGAAAAACTCAGGCCTCAAAATTACACCGGCCGACACTATGGAAGACGGCGCTCGTAAAGCCGTCGCCGCAGCCAAGTAAACTATTCAACCAGGAGTGAGATTACCGTGAGCATTATCGTAGGCAAAAACACAAAGGTCATTACCCAAGGGATTACTGGTAAATCCGGCGAGTTCCACACAAGACTTTCCCATGAATATGCACCAAGGTTTGTGGGAGGCGTAACACCTGGTAAGGGCGGCTCCACCCACCTGGGGCTACCTGTGTTTGACACAGTAAAAGACGCTCGTGAGAAGACTGGCGCGAATGCCTCTATGATCTTCGTTCCGCCGCCTTATGCGGCCGATGCGATTTTAGAGGCCATCGCCGCTGAAATAGAAACCATTGTCTGTATAACCGAGGGGATCCCCGTCATGGATATGATCCCTGTAAAAAAAGCTTTGGACCGCAGTAAAAAGTCCATCTTAATTGGCCCCAACTGCCCCGGAATCATAACACCCGGCGAATGCAAAATCGGGATTATGCCAGGGCACATCCACAAGCGCGGGAAAATTGGAATTATCTCTAAGTCTGGCACACTGACCTACGAATCAGTGGGACAAACAACGGCTTTGGGACTCGGTCAGACCACGTGCATTGGAATTGGCGGAGATCCTATTGGCGGCCTTAGTTATATAGAGCTACTTGCGATGTTTGAGAAAGATCCTGAAACCGAAGGGATCATTATGATCGGCGAAATCGGCGGTGACCTAGAGATCCGGGCCGCGGAGTTTGTAAAGGAAAACATTAGTAAGCCCGTTGCAGGTTTTATCGCTGGTCAGACAGCTCCCAAAGGTAAGCGCATGGGACACGCCGGTGCTATAATATCTGGCGGACATGGCACTGCGGCTGAAAAAATCGAGGCGATGCGCGCGGCTGGAATCACCGTTGCTGAGTCGCCTGGCGATATCGGAAAAGCGATCGCGGCTGCATTAAACAAGAGAACTATGTAAAACTCTCACGAGGGCTATTCACCACCTTGCTTGGTCTGCGTCGCTTTAAAAACGTCCAAATCGACATCTGGCAAGGTGACATAACTACATTTGCCGCTGATGGACTCCTATCATTCTCACCATCGGCTGATCTGACCATTCGCGTCGAGGCAAACCAAGCCGACGCCAACACAGCAGTGTCTTTGCTGGCTAACCCAGATCGCCTAAACTCAGGTGATCATCAAGAGACCAGTAGACTTTACAATGATGCCTTCTTAGCTTTCGAGCAAACAAAGTTGGGGCATCTCATTATCCCAGGCGTTCCCGTGGATCTTGGAAAAAGTTTAAATCAAGATAGTTTTGTTAAGCATTGTATGACGACGCTGCGACATTTCATTGACTCCGGGCTTTCTCACTCAATGCGACGCGTCACATTTGTAGCCCGTGATTCAAGCGTGTACGATATGTTGCAAAAGCATTTATTTGCGGAGTTTCCCGATGAACTTGACGAAGAGGGTTACTAGTTTATTGATCGTCTCCTTGGTTGCAGCCTGGGGTCGAGTATCTTTTGCTGACTTCAACGGCTCGAGTATCCAAAAGAAACTATCGTCAATCAAGGCGGCGGATCATGCCGTTATTTTTTCCAGGGTAAGGGATGGGAAAGTCCTGTTTGAGAGTAATGCTGACGCGCTTCTTTCGCCTGCATCCGCCACAAAAGTTCTAACCAGTGCTGCTGCATTGGCTTATTTTGGTCCAGCCTTCACATTTACGACACCCATTCTTTATTCGGGTACACTCGAGCGACAGCGCCTACGAGGTGATTTATATGTGCAGGGAAATGGCGATCCATTTTTGGTTTCAGAGGTACTGTGGCAGACCGCTATTGATTTGCGACATTTAGGAATACGCGAAATCACGGGTAACGTTATTATTGATAATACTCTTTTTGACTCCGAGACTCGCGATGAGAGTCGGCTAGAGGGCACCCAACAGTCGATACATGCTTATGACGCGCCCGTCTCAGCATTTGCGGTAAACTTCAATACCGTGGCCGTCGCTTTTGCTCCGACAACTAAGGGTAAAGCAGCTATTTCGGAGGTCACACCATTTCCTTTAAAAAATGTTCGTCTCTCGTCTCGTGCCATGACCATTAGTGGTGATAATAGTGCTCAGGTCTCCGTAACACGTAGTAGCCTTCCCAATGGCGGCGTCAGTCTGAAGGGAGCTGGAACAATCGGAGCAAGTGCGCGTTTGAAAAAAATCTATCGCAGTGCAGCGGATCCTACTATCACCTCGGGTGACTATCTTATCGGGTTTCTCGAAAAGGCCAACATCAAGGTCTCTGTCAAAGTTCGTGCCGGTAAAACCCCGAGCAACGCAAAGCTTCTCTATGAGATTAATGGCTTTGAAATGCGACGCATCGTTCAAGGACTTAACACGTTTTCCAATAATTTTATTGCCGACATGCTTACAAAGCGTCTGGGGGCCGCATTCGGGGATGAATCGAAGGCAGACTCAACTGGCTCCGGGAGTCTGAAGTTTGGTGTGAAGGTCTTAAGTGACTTTCTTCGCGGCGACGTCGGTGTGAAGAGTGATTTTAAGCTTTTCAATGGCTCTGGTCTTTCAACTGAAAACAGGCTATCGGCTCGGCAGCTTCTAACCGTGCTTAACTATATGGAATCGCGCGGAGAGCTATTCCCCGACTTTCTGGCCAGTCTTCCTGCAAATGGTTGGGATGGCACGTTAAGGAAGCGGATGAGTCGCGATGACGGAATGGCGGGTCAGATACATGCGAAATCAGGCACCTTGACAGAGCCCATAACTGTAGCATCACTTGCGGGCTACTTTCGGCACCCCAAGGAGGGGTGGGTCTCGTTTGTCATGATCGGCAACGGCCGCGAAGGCAAGGGCCAGCCAGGACTGCAAGATTTACGAAGCCTTCAAGATGACGTTCTCAAAGGCATTTTTTCAAATTGAACTTAGTCCAAGTTTGCACTTGACCGACCTGCCCGTTGTTCACTATAAGCTCTGATTCCATGTTTAGGCCTGTAGCTCAGGTGGTTAGAGCGTTGCCCTGATAAGGCAAAGGTCGGCAGTTCGAGTCTGCCCAGGCCTACCAACAACTGGATCTTAATAAGCCCCTTAAATGACTGCCGCGATGACAGGACGCATTCCCTCGGATAAATTCGGGATGTCGGACTGCGGCTGGGTTGCTGCCAAGCCCCTTTCCTCCGAATACTGTTTTAACTTTCGCTGTAAAGTACGGATTCCGATTCCTAGTAGTTTAGCGGTTTTGGTCCGGTTGTAGCGAGTTCGCCTGAGAGTTGCCATGATCAAATGTCGCTCCACATCCTCTAGTCTAGCTTGGCCAGGCTGAACCACTAGAACGGGGCTGTCTTGGGTGTCGATGATGCGGATGGATTCCATTTGATCGTCTCCTCGATTCGATTTCAAAAATTTTAACTTAAAGCGTCTCACTTCCTCACATCATCATTATTAGCAATCTCGGTGCCAGCTCGACACTCCAGCCACTGGGTCATTAGTTTCAGACAGTTAGGGATATTTCCAAGCTTGAACTCGCCCACTTCTGCTGCAACTGGTCGCAAATGAATACCAAGACAGGGTGCTATGCGGTTACAAAACTATACCGAAGTCCAAATACAAAAGCCCCGCCGCAACTCACATTGCGGCAGGGTCGTTATTGAGAGACGTTCAAAATGAATTCCGTTGCCTGGATTAACGAAGCAACTGCATGACAATTTCCGGCTCTGTATTCGCCTGAGCCAGCACCGAAGCACCCGCTTGAGCAAGAATACGGTTCTGGGTGAATGCGGCTGTTGCCGAAGCAAAGTCAACATCACGAATACGGCTATTGGCCGACTTGTAGTTTTCAACCTGGATGCCAAGACTGTTGATCGCAGAGGTTAAGCGGCTCTGTTGTGCGCCCAAAGTCGCTCGGGTTGCAGCCACGCGTCCTAAAGCTTGATCGATCGTATGTAGTTTATCCGCAGCCATTTCGCGGGTGAAATCATCCCCAACGTTTTCAGGACCAATCTGACTTCCAGAGGCTCCGAGCCCTAGATCTTCACTCGGTATCAAGCTCATTTCGTTAATATCAAGCTTAATGGTGTCTCGGTTAGCTACGGTTCCATCACCTGCTCCGACATGAATGGTGATCAGGTCTTCGCCAAAATCCGTATTGTTTGAGGCGCCTTGAAGCACTTTCAAACCGTTCCACTCGGTTGTATTAGCGATACGATCCATCTCATCCACCAGTTTAGTGTACTCGCGATTGCTATATCCTCTTTCCGTGTTGGAGATTGTATCCGACGCGGCTTGAGTCGCTAGTTCGCGGAGACGAGTCAAGATGTTGGTGATTTCGTTCATCCCGGACTCAGCAATAGACACCAGCGAGACACCATCGTTGGCGTTTCGGGCGGCTTGCTCAAGGGAGCGAGTTTTTGCGGTAATGTTGTTTGAGAGCGCAAGACCAGCAGCATCATCACCGGCCTTGTTGATGCGGTAACCACTTGATAGCTGCTGCATGTTCTCTCTAACCGCGTTGTTCGTGGTCGACAAGTTTCTTTGCGCATTGATCGAACTGATGTTTGTTTTAATTCTTAAGCCCATAGTGCCTCCCAATAATTAAAAACTTAAAGTGTTTTAACGTTGGAAGTCTCGGATTATGATTTTATAGCTTTAAGAATATTTTTAAAATATTTTAAAATTAATTTTATAGAATGCTCCCACCTAGCTAGCATCAAAGGGCTAATGGTTTATTTTTAGCTTTTGGCAAAATGAGCAAAAAAACGTGGAACGGCCAGCGAGAGTTAGTCGAAGAACCTCACCACCGCATCGCATGCAAGGTTTGGTGACTTTCCCATATACCGAAAGATTTTTTTGAAAGTACCCTGGGTTACCGTCCTTATCGCGGTAATCGCGAAACGTCGTACCGCCGGCTGCGATCGCCTGATTCAAGACCTCTCGAGCGGCGTCAGATACTTTTGAGAAATCATTGAGCGAAATCGTGTTTGCAGGCTGTTCTGGATGAATCTTGGAAAGCCATAACGCCTCACTGGCATAAATGTTACCGATACCTACAACAACTGAACTATCCATCAAAAAGTTTTTAATTGGTTGCTTTCGAGTGCGGGATTTTTGAAATAAATACTTTGCTAGATCAATTGTTTTATCAAGCGGCTCAACACCTAAACTCGCCAGGAATGGGTGATCGTTTGTCTCATTTTTTTCGATGCTGAATAAACGCCCAAACCGACGCGGATCAATATACCTAAACTGAGTGTCTGAGTTTATTTCAAAACAGGCATGCGTGTGTGCCAATTGCGGCTGAATTGAATCACTTTTCACAAATCGTCCGCTCATACCTAAATGTACGCCCAAAAACCCTTGATTCGTGCCAATCAAAAAATACTTGCCTCGACGAACAACCTCGTGGATTGTCTCACCAAGCAAAATTTGTCTCAGCCGCTTCTGGGGAATTTTTTCGCGCAGGTCTTTGCGGTAGAATTCGATTTTCGAGAATGATCGTCCAATTAAATCAGTTCGTATTCCACGAACTAATGATTCGACTTCAGGTAATTCAGGCAAATCTAATTTCTCCAATACCTACATCAGTTCAGGCATTGGTACCACCTTGAACACGACGCGTCTAGCTTGATCACTTAAACCAGGCTGCAAAACATCACTGACGGGCTCTGATTCACCTAGGCCAAGAGCGACAACTCTGGCTTCATCAAATCCAAAATCATCAATGAGAACTTGCCTGACAGTTAGGGCGCGTTGATAACTTTCCACCTGGTTTCGCTCACGCGAACCTTTTGAGTCTGTGTGACCCTCCACCACAAGCATGCCAGCGTGAATTTTAGCTAAACGCTCGGCGATTCGCGACAGTTCACGACGGCCAGCAACGGTCAACTCGTAAGTAACGGGCTCAGCCTTTGGATCATCAAAGATTTTACTAAACTTGACGGATATCTCTGGTGATACAACTTTAGCTGGGGCAATGATTAACTTTTGTGATACCGCTAGATCTCCAGCCATAACACCCGCAAAGTCTCCGTACAAAGCTGCGCTTTCCGTCGTGCCTTGACGAATCACTTCAGCGATCACGTCCTGCTCATGCACGGCGACAACTTTTACTAGACCGGTTTCCACAGGAACATGAATACCCGATCGGCCAGGTCGGACAATCCGAAACACTTCACCCGTTTTAATGCCTGCTTGATGACCGGCATTGATTGAAACGAATTTGGCGTCCTCGCCGCTGCTGAGGTAGCTCTTTACGGTGAAACCACCGTCCCCTGCTGCCATTACTAAGCACGACCAGAGGACACCAAGACCAACGATAGTCATATGACCAAAAATTTTTCTCATAGTGTCTCCTCTAAGCTAAATAAAGTTGCGATGTCGTTCAAACGAGCGATTTGCGGGCTCTGGTTGATTCGAGCGATCCATCCACCTCTTCACAGAACATTTACGCTGACTGATAGTGTTTCGACACCCGGTAAAAACTATTAAGCCGATGCGTGCAACCTGTTGAAATTAATGGATTTCAACGATGAATTCTCGTTTAGGCAAAAATTGCCTACTCGACCTTAACTGGCTATTTCCGCTGACGTATCACCTTGAGTGGTTTATCTTTTCTCGGGTATAGACAAGGGGGCCTGGCAAATTGGACCGTTACATTGATGCCATTGAGATCGTCCTATCGCTCTTCTTTCGACTCGAGGTTTTGAGATGACTCAACAGACTAACCATTACCTGGACTCAGGGGTTAATACGGAAACATCTGACGAACTTGTCGACTGGCTTCAGTCAGACAGTAAGCCCGTGATGAATCCATTTGGATTCGGAAACGTTGTGGATGGTATTGGTGGTTTCGCGGGACTATTCGCTCTGAATACATCAACAATGAAGAAACCAACCCTGGTCGCCTCAACCGATGGTGTCGGCACAAAGTTACTCCTCGGTTTAAAAACGGAGCGCATTAACAACTTGGGGCAAGACCTCGTGGCTATGTGCGTCAACGATCTCTATACCGTTGGAGCTGTCCCGCTATTTTTTCTTGATTACTTTGCAACCGGTCAGATCAGCTCTGAACAGTTTAAGCTGATATTAGGCTCGATTAAGTCGTCCTGTAACCACTGCGGTATGGCTTTACTTGGAGGTGAGACGGCCGAAATGCCGGGACTCTACGCGCCAAAGCACTTTGATCTAGCCGGCTTTGTTGTGGGTGTCGTTGACGATGAGGCAAGACTGGGGCCGCACAGGACCAGGCCAGGTGATTTAGTGATCGCATTTAAATCAAGCGGATTTCACTCAAATGGTTACTCATTGATTCGAAGTTGGTTATCCAAAAAAGACAGGCCCGACTTGGCAGAGCAGTTAATGACACCTACAAAGCTTTATGCGGCCATTCCAGATCTTATTAAGCGACACTCCAAGTCCTTTCACGCTCTCGCAAACATAACCGGTGGAGGTATCTCAGGTAATCTGCCTAGAGTTTTGGGACATGATTTAAAAGCTAAGATCGTTTTTGATAAGCTACCCACGGATGGTTGGATGCGTGAATTTATACGAAGTAATGGCGCTCACGAAAAAGAGGTGGAGAACGTTTTCAATCTTGGGGTCGGAATGGTCGCCATGATCGATCCAAAACATGGCGATGCATTCACGCAAGACGCTCAAGAACTTGGCCTGGAGCCTCACCATATCGGTGACATTACAAGTAGTCGGGGATCGCCCGAAGTTGAATTTATTTAGAGGCTAACTAAGTTAGGGGAGTGCCTTTTGACAAATAACGGACACATTCTAAGCGCATCGCAATTCGACCGGCCATTTTTAGATAAAATGTATCGCCTAACGAACAAAATAAGACGATTCGATAAGAGTAAAGAAGGCCTCTTGTACCTCCAGAGCCTACTTCCCCACAAAAGGGCCATTCTCTATTTCACACAACCTTCGACGAGAACATTTCTATCCTTTCAAAGCGCCTGTCACATTCTCGGGATGAAAAATTCTGAAATTCGGGATGCCACAACTAGCTCGGAACGAAAAGGTGAGTCGGTGGAAGATTCACTAAGAACATTTAGCTCTTATGTAGACTTGATTGTCATGCGCTCTCCGGTAAGAGGCTTATGTGATCGTATAGCAGCGATTTTAGACTCCAGCGATCGTCCAGTGCCTATCATCAACGCGGGAAGCGGGCCGGACGAACACCCTACCCAAGCCTTGCTTGACATCTACACCCTACAGCGAAGCTTCAAAGAACTCGGCGGAATCGAAGGTAAAACTATTTGCATGGTTGGGGATCTAAAACGAGGCCGCACGGTCAGAAGCCTCTCCATACTACTCACCCTGTATCCTGGAGCAAAAATAATCTTCGCCTCACCCGACGCATTTAAGATCGAGGACGATCTCCGCAAAATACTGATAGACGGAAAAGTCGAATTTTTGGAGACCTCAAACTTCCGGGACGCCATCGCGAATAGTGACGCTGTTTATATGACTAGAATACAAGATGAGTACGACGATCATGCAGGCGCATCCGCCAAAGTGGACACGTCGGCTTTTTGTCTGCGAGCAGAGCACCTAAAAATCATGAAAAAGACGTCCGTGATCATGCACCCACTTCCACGGAGAACAGAACTTGACCCAGCGATTGACTCAGATCCCCGCGCCAAATATTGGCGCCAAGAGAGAAACGGCATGTGGACCAGAGTTGCTCTGATCACCATGTTGCTTAGCGTAGACCAGCAAATATTGCTTCCGGAGCTATAAATGTCAAAAAGTCACGACAACGTTACGGTCGGCCTTGTAAGTCTTACTGCAACATCTGATAAAGCAAAAAACATTGAAAAGGCCCTGTCCATGGTCGAAGACGCCTGTGCTCGCGGCGCAGGGTGGGTATGTCTACCGGAGATGTTTGCATTTCATGGCCCGTATGATGCGTTATGGTCCAATGCTGAGTTTGAGGACGGTCCTCTCAATCAGACCCTCGCGTCGCTGGCCAAAAAAAACAAAGTAGTGATATTTGCTGGTAGCGCGGGAGAGCGCCCACCCAACTCATCGTCTGGAAAGGTGTATAATACTCAATACGTTTTTGGACGAGACGGGAGCCTAGTCGCTAAATACCGTAAAACTCACCTATTTAATTTGCTCTCAGAGACAGGTGCTCCTTTGTACTGTGAAAGTGAGGGATATCTCGCAGGCGACAAAGCTGTCAGCTTTCAACTTGACGGGTGGCATGTCGGTCTGGCCACCTGTTATGATCTTAGATTTCCTGAATACTTTGCATCATTGAGCCGCGCTTCAAAACTTGACTGCATCTTAATACCCTCAGCATTTACTCTACAAACGGGTATGTATCACTGGTCGGTTCTTCTCAGGGCAAGAGCTATTGAAAATCTTTGCTACGTCCTGGCTGCCAACCAAGTAGGTCAACACAGCCCAGGTAAAATCTCATACGGACATGCCTCGGTTGTAGATCCATGGGGAACGATACGGGCCGATAGCGGTCATCAGGAGCAAGTCATCGTCACGACCATACAACGTGAATTTATAAAGTCTTCGCGAAGTCAATTGCCAGCTCTCAACAATCGCTGCCCAGAAATCTATAAATAAGGCTTATTTCTTTTTGATGGAAAACTTTTCTGTAGCAGACCCTTGCATATCTTTAACCGTGGCGATCAAAGCTAATCCTAAGCCAGCAGTGATGCCTCCAACGTCCGCATTACTGACATAGAAGTCTCGCCCGTTTGCCGACTTTACTTTCTGCATAGGTATGGACGAGGAGCTTGATGCCACACAGCTTTTTTGGCCAAATTGCAGCTTACATACAGCCACGGAAGCCCCTTGAACAACACTGACAGCAAGCTTTGGACGATCGGGCGCTCCGCCCGTCACAAGACTAGCATACACTTTTCTGTTTAAAGCACTGTTTTGCTGCTGCGGAGCAGGCTGCGCGTTGGCCGCGGATCCACTCTGAGATTTTTGTTTGGCGTTCAGCAGGTAATTTTGCCATGCTTGATTGGCTCGAACCGACATATCAGACGCAGCTTTTCGGACTCCTTCTATATCACCCATAGTCAAATTTAATTTTGAAGCATTTGTGGCGCCCATGACTTCAGAGTTTTCTTGTCGCGCCGATTTTGCATCGGAGCATCCTGCACTACCAGCATCTTTGTACTGATCGCATAGACCGAAACTGTGCCCGAACTCATGAAGAGATATCGCTCTCAAAAAATTACCTGAGGCGCCTGACTTTATTAGGATGCGGCCAGGACGCGCTGTGAAGTAGTTAAGACCAGTCATGTCGCCAGGTGAAACACGAATTGTCAGATCTGCTGCCTGCCCGCAGTTGACCACCTTCATGTGACCCCATCTGTCGATTGCTGTAGCCCACTTTTGGATAGCCTCATGGCTTGCTGCGACCCAATCTTGTCGATCAGCACAAACCTCTACGGACTGATTTGGGAGCATATTTAGAATGTTTGCATTCCGAGCAAGTCTGTGGACCCCCCACTTTAATTGGCCATCATCGTCCTCGGAAAAGGGCTTACACCCAGTTAAGGCCGCAAAGAACAGCAGGCCTACGACCATCAGAATTTTTGAACTCTTTGAGCCCAAGGTCACCCTCCAGGATTCCGTATCGGAAAAACCGTGTCTGCTCTAAAGATTTACTAGATTAATCATTTAAATTTAGTGTGTTACGACGTCTCATTGCACTGTAAATGACGCGCCTAAGGTCTCAGTTCGACCGCGCGGATCAGATAAATTAAAGCAACCCAAACTGAGTCCAACATGCCGTAATTAAAGTATATTTTTATAGGCTCATAGACTCTAGAAGCAGCTTCTATGATTTCATGGAAAATTTTAACATTGACTTAGAATGCTAGCTCTATATGATGCTGCCGATTAATTGGGCTTTCATGGCTAGTCCGAGCCATGTTCCCTATACCCTAGGAGGATAGAAACTATGAAATCCGTAAGCGCCAAAATCATTGCTGGCCTAGTTCTTTCGATGTGGACGGCCCATGGATACGCCGAATCCTGCCGTGTTGTAGACTCTGTCCGTGTTGATTCGTCGGCTCAACTCGATTCACTTCAGGACGTTTGCGAAGTTAACGGAAGTCTGGCCATTTTCGCTGACGGTGTCGAAAAAATTGTACTTCCCAACCTTAAAAGGGCTGGGCTTATTAATGTTGAGGCCATTGGTTTGAAGGCATTAGCGATGCCTAATCTTAAGTATGTTAGAGATCTCTATGTGTCCGGTAGTGAATTAGAAGCTGCCGAGTTTCCTGCACTTCTTGAGGTCTCATCGCGCCTCGTGATTCGTGAGCGAAATATAAAATATCTAAATTTTCCAGAGCTACGCCGCATCGGTCGACTCATTTTACAAAGCTGTCTAAATTTGCAATTCGTGTTTGCTGACAAACTTTACGATGTGGCATCGGCCCGCATTGAGGACAACCCTAGTCTTAACCCCGGAAGTGCTAGCGTGCTCGCCGCAGTAACAAGAAAGTTGAGCGCCGAGGAGCAACAATATGTTGTAAATGCCCAAAGCCAAATCCTTGAGCTGAAGCGGCAGTTACTACAAAACACACTCGCGCATCCTCCAATACGTCCGACTGGACATCCAACGCAGTTTGACTCGTTTGGTCTGATCAGGAGTTACTACACTTGGTATCCCGCAGAATACCATGATTATTGGTATAGTATTGGGCCTTGGGGCTTCACCCTTTATCACCGCCTCTGATGAGTGCGCGCAGAGCGCTGTCATTTGGCAATGGTAAACTCGAAGAAAAAGACCTCGCCATCAATGGGAGGTCTTTTATGCTAATTAGAAAGACGCTCGGTCGCACCCTAGACAAACTATTTTTTTATCCATCAAAGACATGCTCTCAACACTAAACATTCAACTAATAAACGGGCTAGATGGAGATCCTGCCCTTTATGTGCAGCCGAATCAGTCATCTGATTGCTTACTCATCGATGCTGGGTCCCTCGATAAACTAACAAACCGTGAACTACTGAAAATCAGGGTTCTTGCAGTCACTCACACCCACCTTGATCATTTCATTGGTTTTGATCGGTTACTTCGAGTGAACGTACCTCACTTCAGAACCTTAGAAATTATCGGCCCCACCGGAATTGTGGCAAATGTTCGAGGGAAATTGCAGGGATACTCCTGGAATTTGCTTGTGCCTGGTCAGCTTAATTTTGTGGTGCATGAAATAAATAGCGCTGGCAAGGCCGAGGCCTTTTGTCTGACAAACGTGAATGGATTTCATCCCGAGCCTTTGGATACCTATAAAGACGTTCCACCTGGAGTGAGCGGCCAAGCGCGCTCGGTAAAACTAACCACTAATAATGATTTTGAGATTAAAGCTGTCGTCGTCGATCACGGTATCGATGTACTGGCCTACTATGTGTCTATGCCGGACTCGATGGTCGTTTCAAAACAAGCTCTTGATAAGCTCAGTGTAAAGCCAGGTCCATGGATTAGTGACTTACAAAAAAAAGCGGGTACTGGAAACTTGTCGGGCAGCGTCGACGCCTTTGGAGTTCAGTTAGACGCTGCAATGTTAGCGTCCCAGATTCTAGAGCGGCGCCGAGGCGAACGTTTTATTTATATCACTGACATGGTATTTAGTCGAGAAAACCTAGCTCGTATCCTGGGGCTGTCAGACTTCCCGGTCGACCTCCTAGTTTGTGAGAGCAACTACGTGAGGGCAGATCGGAATAAAGCCATTTCTAAATGTCACTTAACAACGTATCAGGCTGCCTTGATCGCAGCGGCAATCGGAGCGAAAAAGCTCCAAATATTTCACGTATCAAATATATACGGTGGCGATCTAGAGCTGCCGCAGCGGGAAGCTGCCGAAGCCTTCTCAGAGCTCCAATTTAAGGATTCGAAAGGGCTCGAGGCCGCGCTGTCAATGGAATATGTATAACCCACTCAAAGGCTAGTAAGTATAACTAGTTGTGATGACGCCTACGGATCTTGCCAGAGCCCATATGCTAAATTAAGTCGTCTGACTGCCGACACGGAGAGACGCGTGCTAAGCACTTCGGCCACGCATCTTGATCAAGGGGGCTTTGAAACCATGCAGTCTAAATTGGAGTACTTGGAGCGAACCATACTGGAACTCGGGTCACAGATTTACCGGGTCAAACACCAAATGGACGAAATGTCGAAAGCTAACTCTGGATATCGGGATATTTTTATAAGCTTGAAACGTCTTTTAGACGAAAAAGGTTTGATCTCGGCTGAAGACTTTGAAGATGCCGTGGCGCTGGACAAAATCCTCAACTTACAAAGTGCGGCGGCTAGTCAAGATGGACTTAACGCCTTCGCTGAGGAATTAAAAAAAGTGGTGAACTAAGTTTTTTTGAAACAAAAAAGGGGCGAATTTATCGCCCCTTTTTCTATTCTGTCAACTCAGCTTCCGGTTTTATCATCAAGCCCGTATTTTGAAATTTTTGATATAAGGCTAGCCCTGCTCATCCCAAGCTCTCGGGCGAGTCGAGATCGATTATAGCGATGTTTGACAAGCCCTTCGGAGATCATCTGCTTCTCCACTTCTTCCATGGTCCCCTTCAGGCTTCCCGCAAATTTAATGCCGGAGTTACCCGATTTGACCAGATTAGTGATCCGCGGTGAAAGAAACTCCGCCAAGATCTCTTTGTCATCACCAGCAAGTACGCAGAGCCTCTCGATTTCATTTTCGAGCTCACGAACGTTACCGGGCCACTCATAGTTCATCAAGACTTCCATGCATTCGGAACTGATAACCTTAACGGGCTTACTTGAGCCCTTGGCATGGGCTGCCAGGAAGTGGTCACAAAGTAGCTTGATGTCGTCACGGCGCTCTCTTAAGGGTGGAACGGTCACATTAATGACATTTAGTCTGTAAAAAAGGTCTTCGCGAAACGTACCGTCTTTGACCATCTTGGCAAGATCACGATTCGTCGCCGCTACGACGCGAACGTTTGACTTTCTGACTTGACTGCTACCAACTGGAGTATAAGTGCCGTCTTGTAGCACCCTCAGAAGCTTAACTTGCATCGCCATAGACGTCTCACCAAGCTCATCCATAAACAGGGTGCCACCGTCAGCCTCCTCGAAAAGACCTTTTTTGTCCTTGATGGCGCCTGTGAATGAACCCTTTACGTGACCAAACAGCTCGCTCTCAAGGAGGTTCTCATTGAAGGCGCCGCAATTGACCGGGATGAAGCGATTCTTTTTGCGGGGACTATTAAAATGCACGGCTTTAGCTATCAATTCTTTTCCCGTTCCATTTTCGCCCTGCACAAGGACGGTCGCGTCACTGTTCGCGACTCTCTCAAGCAGTCTGTAGAGGTTCTGCATGGGGGCTGACTTTCCAATCATATTGTGAAAGCCGTACCGATTAGTCAGCTGGTTACGCAACTCGTTGACAGTGTCTTCTTGATCGTTGATGGTTTTGTGCGTCATAACAATTTCTTCGACTACGAGGTTCACCAACTCCGTCAAGTAGTCGAGATCCTTGGCTGACAACACTGGTAATTCGTTCACCCAACTCGATACTTCACTGCGCTTATCCGGAAAGGCGCGCTCCATATACTGCTTAATTGCTATTTTCTGCTGGGCGGCTGTTTCTTCAAGGAGAAATCCGTCACCGAATACGGTACCAACAAACTGGCCATTCACACGGATCGGAACCGATACCGTAGAAAATCCAGCGTGGCATGAAGACACCTTAACGCCCTTGGAATTTGTCATTGACGCCGTTGTGGTGCGCGCCGTTCCTCGACAACCTTCAAAGCCTTTGGCATTATTCGTGATCGCGGTACAAACATGATTCAGCGGATTGAAGAATTTACCATCAGGAACACCCCGCAGAAGTCCTTTTTGATCGGTAAAGTTAAGTTGTATCTTCCACCATTTACCAACGATCTCTCGCAGTTTGCGGATCACGTGAATTTTGTCAAATTCGTCCCACCTGACATGTTGCTCAACCATGACAAACTACCCCCCACTGTAAATCTTGCGGCCATCCACTGGCATTTCTGCCAACTCACCGACTGCCTAATCCGCTGGCGAAGTGTCGATCCTCTCGACACGATGTCAGCTCATCGGCCAAGATGATCAAAAACTTTACAGGGTGTTTTTTTTAATTATTTCGGTAATTTAGCAATAAAAAGTCATCTTTTCGACAGGTTGCCTATGTCCTGGCTGAACGTGGTAGAAGTCTTCTAGACCCCGTCAACCACCTTCAGACCCTTGGGTAGGCTAAATGCCTCAGCCGAAATGGCTGCAACGCTGGGCTCTGAAAATCGGAACTCCGTTGTATTTCGATTTTGAAAACTCATTTTGATAGCGCTCACAAAATAACTTTTCGCATCGATTTCGATGCTAAGATCGGTGATTGCTGATGAAGACTTGGGCTTGAGAGACAACGTTATTAAATTTTTGGTTCTTACCGCTTCCTTAATTGAGTAGCGAGCCAATAGAGCATCAAAATCTAAAACAAAGTCGATGACCTCTTTAATCTCTCTTGCTCGGTCCGCATTCGCGCTAAATTTTGTAGCAGTGCTATCACCAGGTTTGTAACTAATTAATGTACGTCCATCAAACAACAAAACATCCGCCGCTGGTTTCTCAAACTCCCAACGAAATTTAGCTGGTTTTGCAAAAACCGCGCGCCCTGTAGACGTAGAGGGCTTTTTCGGGCGAAGACTACTAACACGAGTTTGGGCGAATTTGACCGTAAGTGCCTGGCGCTCATTGAGCTTGCTTTGTAATTCGCGTAACTCTTCCGTGCTGAGGGACTCCGTCGTTGCCAATGCATTTACTGGATTAAAGCCAACAATCCACGGTAACCCAAGAATGGCGGCAAGGAGGATTGCCAAAATACCTGTCCTTTTGCGTTCTGTCTTTGCTGCCAAGCTATGTCCTTCTTTCACTAGTCCGTTATGCTGCCATTGTGGCTGATATATTGTAAGCTAGACGGGGTCTTTTAGCATGAGGTTTTTTATGGATCGTTGTTGGCTAAAGCAGTATCCCCCCTCGGTTATACATGATATTTCCTTTGATGGTTATACATCCATCACAAATTGCCTTGAAAAGACGTTTGATAAATATGCTCGACAGCCCGCGGCCAGCTGTATGGGGACAACCCTCACATATGCTGAATTAGGCTCAACAATAGTCAGGTTTGCTAGTTTTCTGCAAAATAGTCTTGGTTTGTCAAAGGGTGACCGCGTTGCCATTATGCTGCCCAATACTCTCCAGTTCCTGATTGCGGAACTTGCTGTTTTAAAGCTTGGGGGTATTTGTGTGAATACGAATCCGCTGTATACGCCGCGAGAAATGCTGTACCAGTTCTCCGACAGTGGTGCGCGAATTGTGATTATACTCGACATCTTCGCCGATAAACTCGAACAGATTCTTCCTCAGACCAAGATTGAGCACGTGGTGATCACGTCAATTGCGGATCAGCTTCCAATTTGGAAGCGCCTTCCACTCAGCATCTATATGCGCCTAAAAAAAATGGTCCCTAGGCATACGCTGCGCGCTTGGTCATTCAATGACGGAATCTCCAAAGGACAGCCAAACCTATTAAAAGCTCCCACTCTTGCTCTTGATGACATTGCGATTCTGCAATACACGGGCGGCACAACTGGTGTAGCCAAGGGCGCGGTGCTGACTCATAAGAATATTTTAGCCAACATGTTGCAGATAAATGCGGTAACAAAACAAGCGCTAATTCCAGGCGGCGAAACCGTGCTTACCGCCCTTCCTCTCTACCATATCTTTGCGTTGAGTGTGAACTTCCTAGCATTTCTGGCTGACGGCCAACACATCATACTTTTGCCAAAACCCATACCGATTAAGAACACGATCGACATATTCCGGCATCACAAAATTACGGTCATGACTGGAGTCAATACGCTTTTTAATTCATTAAATAACAGCCGCATGTTTCGCGAACTAGCCCCAAAGTCTCTGAAAGTTGTAGTCGCCGGGGGCATGGCTCTTCAAGATCACGTCAACAAGACATTTCAAAGCATCACAGGAGTCCCAATAACCGAGGGGTATGGGCTAACTGAGGCCTCCCCAGTAACGCATGTAAACCCTGTTAGCACGAGTAATCCAACGGGCTCTATCGGGCTACCATTACCATCCACGGACGCTAAAATTGTGGACGAGCAGGGTGTAGAAAAATTACCGGGCGAGATCGGAGAGCTCGCGGTGCGCGGCCCACAAGTCATGCGGGGTTACTGGAATCGTGACGATGAAACTGTGAAAGTTCTGCGCGGCGGCTGGTTATATACGGGAGATCTTGCGCGAATGGATGAACGCGGTTTCTTTTTTATCGTAGACCGGATTAAGGACATGATTATTGTCAGTGGGTTTAATGTGTATCCAAACGAAATTGAAGATATTCTGGCAAAACATCCGAAGGTACTTGAAGCCGCCGTAATCGGAGTACCTGACAAAAATAGCGGAGAGGCGGTAAAGGCGTTTGTCGTGTCACGAGACAAATCTTTAACCGTCGAGGAGCTAAGGGCGTATTGTAAAGAAAACCTGACGGGGTATAAATGCCCCAGAAGTTACGAAATCTGCGAGAGTTTGCCCAAGTCTAATATTGGAAAAATTTTAAGGCGCGAGCTGCGCAACCCACGGCCAGGGGCTAATCCCTGATACTACTGCTGTTTTTAAAAACCCAGATAGACTCTCCCCTAAATTACGGCTGTCAAACCGCAAAAAACTGGTAGAATTCCAATCAAATAATTGGATATCGAATTCTAGCTGAGGGCGCCTTGTTTCATGGGTTTGCGCGTTGTCATATTGTTATTAGCTTTTGCGATCAACTTTGTGGTCGCCGGCTCCTGCCTTGCTGCCACTCTACGGCCAAGCGCATTAGTTGGCCTCATGACGCCACCCTCATCCCAGTACTACCATTATGTGTATGGTGGCCAAATCGACCTAGCCAGACGTTTCGATTCAAGCTTAATGAGAATCCAATATCTTCAGCGTCCTGCTTATTCGAAAAGCGGTTACACGGACCAGGATTTCTCTGCCTTGGGCATGTTGGGCGCCAGCGTTATGGGGAAAAAAGAATTTGGTATAACTGCTCTGCTTGGCGGAGGATACGTTTGGGGTTACATCAAAGCATCGGAAAATCTGGATGATAAAAATTCTTATGAGCTTCCCGGCCTCGCGGTGGCACTTGAGGCGCGGTGGAGCCGTAAATTTATTGACGTTAGATTTGCGCACCAGATGTTCATAGGTCATGAGTCCCAAGACCAACTGAAGGCCTACGTGGCTTGGCCTTTTAATTGGTTTGTGCTCTCTGCAGCTTATCCCATATCTGTCGGGGGTAGAGCGCGATGAGATTTCTGATGTACCTCGCGCTAACCATCTCCGCGGGAATGTCCGCACACCCAGCATGGGCTGCAAAAAAGTCCTTTAGCGAGGTGTCAGTACACGCTTTATCACTGGCACCGAATGCAGGTGGTCAAGAAGCCTACAGACTGGAAGGATACCAAAAACCACACGCTTGGCATGCATTCTATAACCGCGCGTTAATGGTCTATGATCTACCACTCATGGGTGTAGGCTATAATTACAGAATGTCCATTTGTAATGAATCTTGCTTCTGGCGTTTTTTCACCCAAGCCGGTGGCGGCATTTCTAACGCTGGCCCTTACGGTGAAATATCGTGGGGTACTATTATTCCTATGCTTCCGCTTTGGCTCCCAACATCCGCTCCGCGGTATATTCCATCCCTCAGGATTGATATCACGTCTCAATTCTATATTGCAAAAACTAGAATTATTACTTGGAGTTACCCCATATGGGCTGGCGTATCTTTGGCATTCTAATATTGACGATCACGGCTACTACGGCAGCAGCCTACCCGACCCCTTTCGACGTCGACGGCGCATTGCATAAGTGGCCTATTTCAAAGGACAACCCCAACGTCTATTACGAGGTCGTTAGTGCTGACTCCGGGCTCCAAGTTTATCTCCAAGATATTGCAGACGAGTCAGCCGCTATTTGGAGCTCGGTCGATGGTTCACTCCTAAGACTTCAGCCGTTTGATGAGAGCAACGCCGCACGTATATCGATTTATTACGACAACTCCATCGCTGGCGGGGCCACCGCGGCCGGCTACAGTATCTTTGATTCTGTCGATGACGGCGTTCCTAAGCATTGCTCCATTCACATTGCAGTAAATAGTAGCGTGGATGCTGAAAGCCTGAGTAAAACGACTCTTCACGAGCTAGGGCACTGCGTGGGGCTTGGTCACAGCCTGATGCCCGAGTCCATCATGAGTTACAGCCTAGATAGAAATTCATACGCTTTATCAGTGGACGACCGCGCAGCCATGGCCCGAATCTACCCAGAAAGCGGCGGACACGCGCGTCTCGCTCCAGGGTGTAGCATCGGCGTTCTGCGTCGCGGGCCGGCTTATTCTTGGCAGTTCTATGCGCTTTTTATTGGAATACCCGCAATATATCGGTTTCTGGCACTTATCTTGAGAAAGTTCGTCAGGATTTAGCTTGCAGCGGTATTTGCCCTTTCATATAAGTAGTCCGTCGTAAACCTTTCTGATTCGGGCTAAATATGGCAGTTCAAACACCCCTTCCTGATGACATCCAAAATCTATCCCACGCGCAAGCTCATCAGCTGGTTCGCGAGGCGAAGTCAAAGCTGGGAAAAGACGTTATCGTTCTAGGCCATCATTATCAGCGTGATGAAGTCATTGAACATGCCGATGCTACGGGCGACAGTCTAAAACTTGCCCGGATTGCTCGTGATTGTGATGCCAAAAATATTATTTTTTGCGGCGTCCACTTCATGGCGGAGACCGCCGATATTCTGACTGGTGGGGCACGCTACGTTTGTCTTCCCGATCTGGGTGCCGGCTGTGATATGGCCGATATGGCTGAGATCAGAGATGTGGAAGACGCCTGGAATCAAGCTAAAGAATCCGGCGTGGGCACGATTGTTCCGGTCACCTATATAAACTCGTCGGCTGCCATAAAGTCTTTTGTCGGGCGAAATGGCGGAGTGATCTGCACATCATCGAACGCCAAAGCTGTTATAACATGGGCCTTGAATCGGGGTGATCACGTATTCTTTTTTCCCGATCAGCATCTCGGTCGAAATATTGCCAAAGGTCTCGGGCTAGCTCCTGCCAGTGACATGCTCTTGTGGGATCCCCTGAAACCCCTTGGAGGCCATAGTGCTAAAACTATTTCCTCGCGAAAAATCTGGCTCTGGAAAGGTCATTGTCCAGTCCATGCGCTATTCACGGTACAGCAGGTTCAAAAAATCCGCCTAGATAATCCTGAAACCAAAATTCTTGTTCACCCCGAGTGCGCCATGGAGATCGTAGATCTGGCTGACTTGTCGGGCTCCACTGATTACATTATTAAGACAGTGGAAGCCGCTAAGCCGGGAAGTCACTGGGCCATTGGAACCGAAAAACATCTCGTAGAACGTCTAGCAAAACAAAACCCAGACAAAACGATTACGAGCTTAAACCCCTACACGTGCCTCTGCGGCACTATGAACCGAATAAGTATTCATAATTTAGCATGGTCCTTAAATCGCCTAGCATTTCATGGAGAGCGGCCCAATCGAATATCTGTGCCCAGAGATGTTGCTACGAACTCCTTACTTGCTCTGGAGCGCATGTTCGAATTAAGCCAGTAGATGGATGATCTATCATGGTCGAACCAAAAACTTTTTACCTGGACCACTGCGGCTCTACGCCAATGTCAATTGACGTAAAAATGTGCGTCAAGGCCATGCTTGACGATGACGCCTTCGGCAATGCCGCTGCATCCCATCATCTAGAAGGTCTCAGGGCTGAAAGCCTCTTAAATGCCGCCCGCCATGAGATCGCGAATGTGGTTAATGCCTCTCCAGACAGTGTTTTGTTCACATCAGGAGCCAGTGAGGCCAACAACATGGTTTTGTGGGGGCATGCGCTGAGATTCGCTGGTCGATCTCCACAGATATTATTTGGATCGACGGAGCATAAAAGCGTATTTGAGGCCTGCCAAATTATTCAGTCTGTCGGCGCTGCGAGTGTTAAAGAATTACCCGTTACAAGTATGGGCACCATAAATCTGGCTGCTCTTGAAGCAACATTAAAGATGTCTAAAGGTACACCAACTCTCGTTGCTCTCATGCACATCAATAATGAGATCCCGGCACGTCATCCCGTCGAAGACATCTCTGCCATGTGCCGAGCCCACGGTGCGTATTTCCATTGCGATGGCGTCCAGGGCTTTGTCCGAGAATCTGTAGATTTCTCGGCGGGCACCTTCGGCAGCTATGTGATTTCACCCCACAAGATATATGGACCCAAGGGTGTTGGCGTTCTCTTGCTTGGCCAAAATACGCTTTCTCCCCGTTTAAATCCCCCATACCGAGGAGGTGATCAGGAGCGTGGTCTTAGACCCGGAACGCACAACACGCTCGCCATCACTGCTGCGGCGACTGCTGTTTTATCCCACTCACGCAACCGAGCTGAACGCGTCAAACATATGCGCGCCTGTGCAGATGTATTCACCAACACGCTATTAAGTGCATCGCAGGAAGTCGCCCTAACTGTCCCGATAAAATCAGAGGCGGCGGGCATTGTGAGTTTCTATGCGCAAAATGTCGATGCCTCGTCACTTCTAGAGTCTCTACCAATGGTCTGTATAAACAAAGGATCATCTTGCATTGGATCAAGCGGAGAAAAATTCAGCCACGTGCCAAAGGCCCTTGGTCTGCCGATAGAAATCCAAGCGAATGTACTCCGCGCTAGCTTTGGCGACGGAATTAGTCTGGCTGATTCCAAGACCGCAGCTCTCATGATTGCCGACGTCGTAAAGAAAATGAAGAGCCCGCACTGATAAAGTGCGGGCTCTCGGCAATTCCTGAAACAACTATTAGCCGCGCAAGAGTTGAAGAGCGAAATCGCTGTTTGCGTTCGCTTGCGTCAAGACAGACACGCCTGCTTGTGTCAGAATTCTGTTGGTCGCAAGTTTCGCAGTCTCAGCGGCATAGTCAACATCTCTAATCCTGCTTTGTGCGGCCTGAAGGTTCTCACTCGTCACATCAATATTAGTGATGCTGGAATTTAGCCTCGACTGCACCGAGCCTAGAACGGCGCGGTACGACGCCATTGAGTCCAGAGCTGAGTCTAGACGATTGAAAATATCGTTTGTACCAGCTGGACCCAAGTCCGCTGCGCCCCCATCCGAATCACTCGGAACAATTGTCAGATCCTCATCCAAGACGGCTTCCATCGACTCCCTAAAGGTCGCAAGGTCTTTAAGATCAACCGTCAAAATATCTGGATCATCTTCTGGGCTGATATCAGGCGCGTTTCCTTCAGCATCGTTACCGCGGTTGCTCGCGCCAACGAAAATTCGCATGGGCTTTTGCTCGTCAACCTTCAGAACTTTGGCGCCATTGAACTCAGTGGAGTCCATGATACGGCCAACTTCCTGACGAAGCTGAGTGAATTCTTTATTGAGGAAGTCGCGCTCACGATTACCAATTGTGTCGGACGCCGCTTGTGCGGCCAACTCACGCATCCTTACAACGATGTTTGTTGTCTCGTTCAGGCCGCCCTCAGCAACTTGTATGTACGAGATACCGTCGTTGGCGTTACGCTTTGCCACCTCAAGACTGCGGGTCTTTGCGCGAATGCGCTCACTCACGGCGAGTCCTGCCGCGTCATCGGCCGATTTGTTAACACGTTGCCCACTTGCTAACTTTTCGTATGATTCGCCCAGTGCTTTACGGCTATCGCTGACGCGACGCTGCGACACCAAGGACTCAATATTGGTCTTTATTCTAATACCCATATAAATAACCTCCTTTTGATTAGGCAGACGATCCCACCTTGGGCCGTCTAATTGGCTCAACAGAACTCAAAGCTCGAAACAAATTAGCGTAGAAGCTGTAGGACTTGCTCAGGCATCGCGTTAGCTTGTTGCAAAACGGATGTTGTTGAACTTGTCAGAATGCGAGATTGAGTTAGCTCTGCGGTCTCGCTTGCGAAATCTACGTCTTTGATGCGGCTCTTCGCTGTTTCCATGTTCTCGACGTTAATCGCCAAGTTCGACAAAGCGCTGCCCAATCGGCTCTGAATAGAACCAAGGGTTGCTCGCTCACTGGCAATTTTATTGAGGGCTTCGTCTACAACGTTCAGTTTAGAAGAAATCTCTTCCAAAGATGGGCCAGCTGAGCCGTCGAGTGAGCCGATTTCTGCTTCTTTTCCAATACCTAGATCTGCGGTGTTGAACTTCAGACCAGCTAAGCTAATTGCAATGGTATCGGTATTCATATCAGGCGTCGTACCATTGGTTCCAACCTGAATGACAAACTGATCGCGATCCGCGTCTTTATCGAAGATCTTGATGCCGTTGAACTCGGTTGAGTTTCCAATCCGGTCAATCTCATCGGCAAGCTGCGTGTACTCGCGGTTTAGGAACGATCTTTCTCGCTCGCCTATGGTGTCAGTTGAGGCCTGGACCGTGAGCTCCCGAAGACGAATCAAGATGTTGGTCATCTCGTTCATACTTCCTTCAGCAACCTGGACCATCGAAACAGCGTCGTTCGCGTTGCGTTTAGCAACGTTTAGACCACGGATCTTACCTCTCAAGCTTTCTGAGATGGCCAGTCCTGCGGCATCGTCGGCTGACTTGTTGATTCGGTAACCTGATGAGAGTTTCTCGAGACTTTTGCTCATTGCATCCTTGTTGTCAGACATGAAGCGTTGAGCGGTGATGGCAGGCACGTTAGTTCTAATTCGCATTCCCATTGTAAATCCTCCTTGAATTCGTTTTGATTACTGGGCACTCTGGGCTCAGCAGCAAGAACCACCCTGGCTCTTGCGACGAAGGAGTTCGTACGGTTTGGTAAAAAACTTTAAATTTTTTTAGCTTTTGACAAATCCCCTGCGAAACGGCAGAGAGATCCACGACTTGGCCACTTATTCAAACAATCTCGAAGGTTTATGGTCTTTGGCGAATCACAAAATTCGCGACTTTTCTCTTGAAAATCAGAGGTTTGCAATTGGCGTGTCGGGAGGTGCTGATTCTATTGCGCTTTTTCACGTTTTTTCGGATTTTTTAAAAAAAAATATTATTTCTGATTTGATCGTTTTTCATATTAACTTCGGACTTCGGGGCCAGGAAAGTGACGGCGACGAGCGATTTGTTCGGACGGTTTGTAGCGAAGCAAACGTCCCATGCACAGTACATAGGCCTGCTCAGCCCATCTCAGGGTCCATTCAAGAAGCGGCTAGAATCATACGTCTCGACATCCAAAGTGAGCTTCTCCGCAAGGGTTACATCATTGCTTTAGCTCATAATGCTGATGACATCACAGAAACAGTTTTAATGCGACTTTCCCGAGGAACCGCGCCGAATTTGGCCGCAGGCATGACTTATTTTAATGGCGAAATTTTCAGGCCGTGGCTCGATATTTCGAGAGATACGATTAGATCGGCTTTAAGTGCCTCGCGAAAATCGTGGCGAGAGGATTCTTCGAATATGAGTGGTGTGTACACACGTAATAGAATTCGTAACGAAATTATGCCTATTTTAAATGAATTATTCCCGGGGGCGAGCACAAGAATAAGTCGGAGTTTTTTACAGGAATTTCCAGCTGATCGTATGATTTCCGGCAAAGATACCGGGGTCATGCCCATGGCGTTTATACAAAACGCGGCCCTGGGACGATTAAAAGAGACGCTACATTGCTGGCTGAGCGGGATTTACGGCGGTCGCTCGCCTGTCCCCCGGCAAGTCATCGATCAGATATCCGAATCGGCTCTTTCCGTTTTGGCTGGGTCCGGGGAAAGCAAGGAATTCCATTTGCCGGAGGGTAAAGTCCTGAGGCTGACTCGCTCGGAATTAGCGATATACCCTCGCAATTAGCGGTACTTTTGCCATTATTTTAGTGTACCTTAAACAGGCTACGAGGAATTCTTTTCCGGCTAGTAGTTTGCTCTTTCTGTGTCAGAATAAAAGCCAGAGCATAGTTTGAATTCGCAATCATTGGGAGTGTCCGGACATGGCAAAATTGCCCTCAAAACAACCTAACCAGACTAAAATGTCATTGATTTTAGGAGCTGGAATTTTAGGACTACTACTTCTTCATTTTTTGGTGAAGCCACCGGAAGAGGTCAAAGTCATCAAGTTCTCTGAATTCACTGAAGCCCTGAAACTACCAACGGATAATCCTAACCGGATTACTGAGGTCACATTCGAGGATCACTCAATCTCAGGCATTCGAGCTGACAAAAGCTCGTTTCGCACATTTGGTCCAACCGATCCAGATATTCGCAAGGAGCTTCAAGCCGCTGGTGTCAGCGTTAATTATAATCCACCCGACACAAGTCGTTGGTGGAAGGAGCTTCTGACATATACCGTACTACCTTTGATAATTGTGATCGTTGTCCTCTCAATTCTGTTTCGCAACGTGCAGGCTGGCGGCGGTAAGGCCATGAGCTTTGGTAAGAGTCGAGCAAAAATGCTAACAGACAGTCAGCCCAAGATTACATTTAAAGACATCTCTGGTATCGACGAGGCCAAGCAAGAGCTCGAGGAAATTATCGACTTTCTGAAAGACCCAAAAAAGTTTACTCGACTGGGCGGTCGGATACCTAAGGGCGTACTTTTGATCGGATCACCTGGAACTGGAAAAACCATCTTGGCTAAAGCTATTGCTGGTGAAGCAGGTGTACCATTCTTCAGCATATCTGGTTCTGACTTTGTCGAAATGTTTGTCGGCGTTGGAGCTAGCCGAGTTCGAGATCTGTTTGACCAGGCCAAAAGACATGCTCCCTGTATCGTCTTTATCGATGAGATCGATGCTGTTGGACGTCACCGTGGTGCTGGACTAGGCGGAGGTCACGACGAGCGCGAGCAAACCCTAAACCAACTATTAGTTGAGATGGATGGATTTGAGGCTAATGACGGCGTGATCATCATTGCCGCCACTAATAGACCTGACGTATTAGACCCGGCGTTGCTTCGTCCAGGTCGCTTTGATCGTCGTGTAGTCGTCCCCAAACCTGACGTTCGGGGTCGCGAGGGGATATTGGCAGTACACACTAAGAAGGTACCTTTGGCCGATGATGTTAACCTAGCAATCATCGCACAGGGGACACCCGGATTTTCTGGAGCAGACCTCGAGAATCTAGTCAATGAGGCTGCTCTTATCGCCGCACGGGGTGACTGCAAAGAAGTTCGCATGCAGCACTTCGAATTAGCCAAAGACAAAGTATTGATGGGGCCAGAACGGAAAAGCCTCATAATGAGCGAAGACGAAAAGAGAAACACCGCTTATCATGAAGCAGGTCACGCGCTGGTAGGTCTCTTGGTTGGCCATGTAGATCCCGTTCACAAGATCAGTATTATTCCCCGGGGCCAAGCCTTAGGGGTTACCATCATGCTCCCAATCGAGGACCGTCTAACTATTTCAAAAGAGTATGCCGAGGGCATGATCGCATACGCTATGGGCGGGCGGGCGGCCGAAGAGCTCATCTTCAATCGCCAAACTACTGGCGCGGGTGATGATATTAATAAAGCCACCGATATCGCTAGAAAAATGGTTTGTAATTGGGGGATGAGCGACAAGCTTGGACCTTTAGCTCTGGGTAAAAAAGGCCAAGACGAAGTCTTTTTAGGGCGAGAAATTAGCCAGACACGCAACTTCTCGGAAAGAGTCGCTGAGGAAATCGATGAGGAAATTCATCGCCTCGTTACAAATGGATCTAAGCAAGCATTTAGAATCCTGAAAGACAATCGAGATAAGCTAGAGATTCTTGCAGAAGCGCTCTTGATTAAAGAAACTATCGATAGCGAGGATATGAAGCGCGTCCTAAATGGCGAGAACATTATTACCGCTGAAGATCGCTCTCGATACGAGGAGACTCGCCGCAAAGCCAAAGAAGCCCTTGGAACAAAAATTCAAATGACTCAAAAGGAAACGGCTTCCAAAAACAACCCCGATAAACGAGACACTGAGATGATGACGCCGCAGCCGGCGGGAACGTGAGGTCTTGGCGTGACTCAAAACGTATGCGCAGAGCCATTGATCATGGGCATACTGAATGTCACGCCGGACTCGTTTTCTGATGGCGGCCAATTCAACTCCCCAGTCCGTGCGATTGATCATTTCGAGTCGCTGTTGGGCGACGGAGCCGCCATCATAGATATTGGAGCTGAGTCGACGAGGCCTGGCGCAGCTGACGTAAATGATGAGGAAGAGTGGGGGCGCTTAGAGGCCATACTTAAATACGCCGCGAAAACACATAAAATTGCGCGAGTAAGCGTCGATACACGGAAATTTAGCGTCATGGAGCGCGCAGTGAAACTCGGCGCTACCATGCTAAATGTCGTTGGACCTCTGCCAGAAGAGGGGCTTTTAAGTAAGCTTTTTAGCTACAACCCAGACCTTTCCTTCGTCGCCTGTCACATGCACGGAACGCCGCAGACTATGCAATTAAATCCGCTTGGACCCGCGTCCGCTATAAAACGTGTGTTAGCTTATTTTGACAGCTCTAGCGATGAGCTGATTGAAGCTGGCTGTAAAAGAGAAAATATATTCCTCGATCCTGGAATCGGTTTTGGCAAGACTGATTCCGCAAATATCCAGCTGCTGAAAGCGTCTGCGACGTTCGCCAAGGACTATCGACTTGCTTTGGGCATCTCGCGAAAGGGCTTTATATCTCGGCTTATAGGCAGTGACAGCATTGAAGCGCGTGACGGCGCCTCGAAAGCCATTGAAGCAGGCGCCCTCTTGAGCGGAATTCGATTGATACGTACTCACAACGTCCGCCAGCTGCGGACGATTTTGAATCTTCTCGGGGACATCCCGGCTGGAGTTCCGGCATGAATGATGTCCTTCAACAATTCACGATCTGGTCGGCTCTGGACGTTCTGCTGCTAGCGATAATTATTTACCAAATATTGCTGCTCATTAGAGGCACGCGCGCAGCGCAGATACTCATTGGGATGCTCCTCGTCGTTGGATTGTTTGTCGTGTCTAATATATTCCCGCTAACGACGGTCAATTGGATGATGAACAAGTTTTATAGCTCATTCATTATTATTTTGATCATTATCTTCCAAGACGACATTCGGCACGTTTTAAGCACTATGGGCCGCCGAAATATTTTTGCTGGTCAAGATTGGTCGACGAGTGTTCACATCATTGACGAGATAACGCGCGCAGCAAGTGCTCTCGCAGCAAAACGCATCGGAGCCCTGATCGTCATCGAAAGGGGCATTATTTTAACCCGTTATGTCGATATTGGCGTGCCTCTTGATGCAAAGATCTCCAAAGAAATCTTGATGGCGATCTTTCACCCCAGCTCCCCCATACATGACGGGGCGATCATTCTACAACGCGGACGAATAGCTGCCTCCGGTTGCTTTCTGCCATTAACTCGAGACGAACATGTAGATCCAAATCTCGGGACAAGACATCGCGCAGCCATAGGGATTTCTGAGGAAACAGATGCCTTAGTGGTTGTTGTGAGCGAAGAGGGCGCTAGTGTTGCGATTGTCGAGGATGGAAAAATTTTCAGGAAACCCGATGGCCGTGCGCTACGAGACGCTCTAGCCAAAAGGCTTCTGGTCATGGATGCTCAAGATAATAAAAATCTACCTTGGGTCGGCAAAGCGAAAAACTATGCTTCCAGGCTTTTCGAAACCTCGGAGAAGTAAACAATGGGTCGCGCAAGCTTCACTCAGCGCTTATTCGGAAATCTTGGTTACAAGATCACTGCCGTTATTCTAGCAAGCCTCGTTTGGTACATCGTGCAGGGCGAGGAAATCCTTGAAGTCAACGCTAAGCTTGATGTGAAAGTTGAGGTAGCTGCCAACTTCGCACTGCGGGACTCTGGCATCATCTCAAGAGATGTCACGTTACGGGGCCCTCGCGTTCTCATTGGTGCAATGTCCGGTAAAGTTATTGCTGCGGTTATACGAGTGCCTGCAGGTAAAATTGGCAGTCTTCGTTACAGGCTGGATAAGGAGTTTATCCCCGGTTGGGATAACCGAGTACGATTGACCATTCACGACCCTTACATAACGGTCATGGTCGAAGAACGCGTAACCAAAAAGCTGTCCGTGAAGCCGGTTGTCCTTGGTGACGTCGCCGAGGGCCTTCAGGTGGATGAGATCGCGCCGACGCCGACCGAGATCGAAATCAGCGGACCCAAGACGGATGTTAATCGCATTGGCGAGCTCGCTACGGATCCCGTGGACATAACGGGCCTAAAAGAGTCGAAGTCTGTTATTAGTGGTATTTCAAAAGCTGCCCTACCAGATATCCAGCTCTCGTCTCAGGATGTTAACATCTCAATAAAACTTGGGCCGAAGAAGATGACAAAGAATATTTCCATTGTTCCGGTCGAAATCACGGGCTCGGAAAAGGTTGGATCCGTCAGACCAGCGGGCATATCCGTGGTCATCGCAGTGGCCGAGTCACAACTCCATAAGATCAATCAAAAAGACATTCGAGCGTCAGTTAATGCTAAAGATCTTGGTCCAGGCAGATATGAGCTCGGAGTCCTAGTCTCTGCGCCTGATGGCGTTACCATTCAAGAGGTGAATCCAAAAGTTGTTTCAGTCGAGATCTACAATCAGAAAAAACTAAAACCCTAATCCATCAACCGACAAATTCAACGTCTCGCTCATCGATATCGTCGGTAAAATCTATTCTAATTGTGTGTGTTTTTTTTATAGACGGGGCCTCAGTGGCGCGTTCCGGCCACTCAACAATAACCCCTGCAAATTTGCGATGGGCCATTAAGGCCTCCACCGCATCATCGTCGTCGCCGCCTAGACGATAAAGATCGAGGTGAGCCACTAGTCCAAACGGCGTCTCGTACTCGGTCATAAACGTGAACGTAGGCGACAACACTGGAACATTGGGAGGCACGCCCAGCGCGTGCAGCAGCTCTCCTGCAAGGGTCGTTTTGCCGGCGCCAAGTTCGCCTTGAAGCCAGAGAACAAATTGACCCCTAGCCCTAAGCGCCTCTGCAAATTGATTTGCTAGGGCAGGCAAATCAGCTCGTTTTACACGGAGCTTTAACGCCTTATTGGTTGACATCTGCTGGCCTCTCAGATTGCGGGCAAACGACGAGCTAGACTTTTAAAATTCGAGGATTGTTCTTTGCGTCATTTAACAGAGCTTTCATATCTCTGACGGCCTGCTCAAGTCCGTAAAAAAACGCGCGGGCAACGATGGCATGTCCAATATTTGCTTCCTCGGCAAACGCGACTAATTGAAGCCACGACGCATTCGAATAATTGAGGCCATGGCCGAAGTGGCACTGAAATCCCGCGCTGTGCGCTAGTTTACTAACCTCAGACAATTCATCGACCAACCGACTCTTGTCACGACTTGTAACGGACTTATCTATTTGCTTACAGAAAGTGCCTGTATGAAACTCTAGGGCAACCGCGCCGGTTTCTCGCGCCAACTCAACGGACTCGGCCGTCGGCTCAACGAAAAGAGAAACGGCGATGCCATGATCCTGTAACTGTCCAACAGCGGACTTAAGGGCAATCTTGCTTTTCTTGACGTCCAGACCACCCTCGGTCGTTCGCTCTTCCCGCTTCTCTGGCACGAGCGTTACGGCATGAGGTTTCACTTTTTTTGCGATGTCGAGCATTTCAGGTGTAGCTGCTATTTCAAAATTCAGCGGAATTTTTATGGAATCTTTGAGCGCGAAAACATCTCGGTCCTGGATGTGTCGACGATCTTCCCGAAGATGGCAAGTGATGTTATCTGCGCCACCCAATTCTGCCAAAATTGCTGCCTGAACTGGGTCTGGGTACTTCTCGCCCCTGGCCTGCCTGACCGTAGCTATATGATCGATATTGACGCCTAGTCTGATCATTTGTCTTTTACTTTCTCGACCGCTTTTTCAATCGACTTAGTTAACTCATGAGATAGCTCGTGAGCCATCGCTTCAATCTCATCGCGATTTTCACCTTCAACCATCACTCTTGCCAAGCTCTCGGTGCCAGAGTAGCGAACAAGCACTCGCCCTTTGCCGTCCAGTTTTTTTTCGGATTTTTGAAGTAGTTTTTGGAAGTCCTTCAACGTTTCCAAAGGCACTTTCGATTTAACTTTCACATTTATAACTAACTGGGGGAGTCGCTCCATCGTCTGTCTAAGCTCTGACGCCTTTCGACCTTCCTCAGCCATAATTTCCAGGAATTTAAGGCCCGCCAAGATGCCATCGCCGGTAGTTGAGGAGTCGCGGAAAATCAGATGTCCGGACTGCTCGCCCCCAAGCATATGATCACCTCGCCGCATGGCCTCCATGACGTAGCGATCGCCAACCTTCGAGCGTATGAGCGTTCCGCCTGCGCGCGCCAAGGCCACATCTAGCCCCATGTTGCTCATGACTGTTGAAACAACCGTGTTATTACGTAGCGCGTTTTTCTTTAGAAGGTACACCCCACAGGCGGCAAGCATCTCATCTCCGTCTATCAGCTCACCCTTTTCATCGACCGCAACGATTCGATCAGCATCACCATCCAAAGCAATTCCGAGGTCAGCCTTATATAAAAGAACTTTTTCTCGCAAGGTCTGAGGAAAGAGCGCGCCGCAATGCTCGTTTATGTTAATACCATTTGGTTCATCACCAATAACAAAGATCTCTGCGCCGAGCTCGGAAAAAACCTTCGGAGCAACCTTGTAACCAGCTCCATTTGCACAGTCGAGAACAACGCGAAGGCCGTCTAGTTTGAGATGTTTCGGAAATTGCTCTTTTAGAAAAACTGCATATTGGCCGATCGCGTCTTCAATTCTCCGGGCGCGGCCGATCGCCGTGCCGGTTGGCGCATTCTCTGCAAGCGCTGGATCTTGAACCAGTCTCTCAAGCTCATCTTCCACATCATCTGGGAGCTTATACCCATCAGATGAGAATATTTTGATTCCATTGTCATGAAACGGATTGTGGGACGCTGAAATAACGATGCCGGCACTAGCCCGCATGCCGCGTGTTAGATAAGCGATGCCCGGAGTCGGGAGAGGTCCAAGGAAAAAAGCGTCCACTCCAACACTGCAAATGCCCGAGCAAAGAGCCTGCTCCAGCATGTATCCAGATCGGCGGGTGTCTTTGCCGATCATAATTCTCGCTTTGCTGTGGCGGGTTCCGAAATACATGCCGATCGCTTGGCCCAATCGAAGCACCATATCGGGCGACATGGGGTACACGTTGGCAAGACCGCGAACTCCATCAGTTCCAAACAACCTGCTCACTCTTGCCCCCCTTATTGATCTATGAACCCACGGAAAAAGCCTATTATCACAAATCCAAATGCCTGTTCTAGGGGATTATCTCCCCGCGCGTCATCAAAAAACGCTCGGCATCCGGCCTAATCGACTCAGCGCCATTCACCCTTAACCGTTCAATCACATCGGTCAAATAATGAGCCCCAACTAGGCGCGGCATATAAACGTAACTAGCTCCGCTGGTGTACATATCGCGGGCCATGCTTATGTTATCTGCCATCACAATGATTCCAGAATCTGGTGCTAGGCTTTTCAGGGTTTTAAGCATCTTCAAGTTGTTTGTGCCCTTCAATGTTCTATCGGGTAGGGCGCAAATGATTAGCTTTGCGCGAGCAAGGTTCAACTGCCGAAGAGTGTCGATATTACCGATATCTCCGTACCGCGCCTCAATTCCCATGCTTTTTAGCCTTTTGTGCGCCTCTGGGTTGAGATCGACCACCATCATTTTGTCGACAAAATCTTTTGGAAGCCTACTCTGCATTTCATGAAGTAAGGAGCTAGCCTCACGATGAAAACCAAGCATCACGAGTGACTTCGGGGCTGCGTTGGCTGCTTGATCGACGCCAGTCGCATCCGCGAACTGATCTTTAAAGCCGATTTTTTCTAGCAGCAAATTAACTTTTTTATAGATGTCGTGAGCTGCCGGCATCAGATAAGACGAGATCAAGACCGTTATTGCTAAAGCGAAGATAAAGGACGAAAGTATCTCCTGATTGATGTGCTTGTAAGTTACGCCCAATGAGGCCAAAACAAGTGAGAGCTCGGAGAGCTGGCTAAGATTTATCGCAGGTAAAAGACTTGCGCGATTGCCGTGACCCAGACGATAGAGGACTGGGAAAACCGTTATGAGGCGACTCAAAAGAACAAATACCACGATCAAGCCAGATAACTTTAGCACGTCCGGACTTGGCTGGGGAATTTGAAGGCCAAGGCTGACAAAAAAAAGTGTAATAAAAAAATCTCTCAAGCTCGATATTTTAGCGACGACCTCGAAATGATAGGGGAACGATGCGATCGAAATACCGGCAATCAACGCGCCCATTTCGATCGATAATTTTAGATAATCGGCAAGTCCACACATGGCGAAGCACCATGTCATCGCCAAAATTAAGAGTAACTCAGGTTGCTTTCCAGCCTTCCGGAATAACCAGGGCAGCACATAACGCGCCAAACCGAGGCTAACTAGAACTAATCCGCATACTTTTGCACAGGAGAGGCCGATAGCCTGCGCGTTGATTTGCTCAAGGCTTGGCTGAATTGCTAAAAAACCGATAGCAAAAAGGTCTTGCATGACCAGAATGCCTATAGTGATCCTCGACGGCAGCGAGTCCAAATCCATCTTATCGGAAAGAATTTTTACAACAATCAATGTCGAGGAAAGCGTGGCCGCAACAGTTAGGTAAATCAGCTCATATTGTGAGAGGCCGCCCCCAAACATCGAAAAAAACACATAACCAAGCCCCACACAGCCAACGATTTGAGCAAGTCCGCTCAGAATGACGGCGCGTCCGATTTGGAGTAATTTTTTAACATCGATCTCCAGACCCAAAATGAACATCAGAAGTACCAGTCCGACTTCGGATAGACTCCATATACTGGCTGGATTTTCAATCAGACCTAACCCAAGGTGCGGCCCAATGAGCACGCCAGCCAGAAAATATGCCAGCATCAAGGGAATCCCCAAGAAATAGGCTGGCAAACCGATAACCCCGGCTGCGATGATGGCCTTACTAATGTCGACCAGCAGATGAAGCTGCATGGCGGCGCGTCCTTCCCTAGAATGGCTGTGAAGTCACACCCATATTAGACGGCTAAGATTTGGATTTGTAAAGGATAATGGCGCACCCGGAAGGATTCGAACCTCCGACCCCCAGATTCGTAGTCTGGTATTCTATCCAACTGAACTACGGGTGCGAATTAGGCTAGGCAGGGGGCTATATACAAACCCACCGGTATGTTTGCAACCATATTTTCCGGATTACGCTGATTAGGGCGGTTTTTGAGCCATGCCATGGCAATTATGTGGCGGAAAGGGGGGGATTCGAACCCCCGATACAGTTTCCCGTATGCGTCCTTAGCAAGGACGTGCCTTCAGCCACTCGGCCACCTTTCCCCATTCAAATTCATCCCGGCGGCTTAATACCGTGATGCCAACAGAAAACAGCTCGACTCCAAACAATCACCCTTATTTAAGATAAGAGCGGAGAGAGAGGGATTCGAACCCCCGGTGGGGTGCAACCCCACAACGGTTTTCAAGACCGCCGCCTTAAACCACTCGGCCATCTCTCCAGTGACGCAAAGTTGCGCTGCCTGCCAGGGGGCCAACTATACATAGGTTTAATGGCACCCTCAAGCAAAACTAGGGGCTTCAAAACCCAATATTATGCGCCGCGATGGGCCTCCAGGGCCGCGATTCTATCGTCGAGATCTGGGTGAGTGGATAAGAGGGACACGATCGATGACCGGCGCGATGAAATCTTAAAAGCAGCCACCGCCGCCTCCGATTCGGACTCCTCCCGTGGGTCGAAATCTGAGTTTTTGACCGATCTCAATGCCTTGAGAGCCGCGATCATATTACCTCGACCCGCGAGGTCGGCGCCACCACGGTCAGCTCGGAACTCGCGCCAACGACTGAACGCGGCGACAGCAATCATTCCGAGGAAACTAAGAAATATCTCAAGAACAAATGTAACGATGCCCTGCACCATATAGTTCGGCCGATCATCATTGTTAGAGCGCATCGCATTAGCAGCCGCATAGCCGATCACCCTCGCAAAGAACATCACAAATGCGTTAATGACGCCTTGAATAAGTGTCATCGTCACCATGTCTCCATTTGCAATGTGAGCCACTTCATGACCAATAACGCCTGAAACTTCTGATCGGTCCATTCGACCAAGCAGTCCCGTGGAAACTGCCACGAGAGATCGCGACTTAGTCGGGCCCGTAGCAAAAGCGTTGAGATCTGGACTCGCGTAAACACCAACTTCAGGTTTTGTCGAAAGGCCCGCTCGCTCCGATAGCTGGTGGACCATCATCACGAGATCTCTCAGCTTGGGATCTGTCGTCGTTGGGTCGATCACTTTCACGCCCATCATCCATTTAACCATCACCCGTGATAAAGCCAGCGAAATGAAGGCTCCACCAAAACCCCAAAGTAGACAAAAGACCGCCAATTGCGAATAATCCAGCCCGTAAGCTGTCATGTAGCCCGTGAGTCCAAAGCTGTACGTGATCGTCGTAATAGTGGCTACGACCAAGACGTTAACGAGCATAAATAAAATTATTCTTTTAAACCAAGTCACCTTAAACCCCCTGTAAACTGTCTCGGCCCTGACCTAAAAACAGCTCTAATTTTGGCACTGGAGCCAATGTAAGTCTGCTAACGCCGCTGTCAAGCCCGTTTGCGGCAGAACCAATAAAACCATACACTCAGCGAATGAGTAACTCTTTAACAACCTCGCGTTCCGCAAGAAGCTCTTGAGTTGTCTCGTCTATTTTCTTTTTCGCATAATCTGAAATTTTTAAATCTTTAACGATTTCGTAGTTTCCGTTTCCGTGCGACCGGCAGGGGAAGGAGAAAATTAAACCTGCGGGCACGCCGTATGAGTTTCCATCACTCGGAACGGCGCATGAGAAATACTTGCCGGCCGGGGTCGGATGCATCAAGCGCCACATGTGATCGATACAAGCGGATGCTGCTGAAGCTGCAGATGACTTGCCACGAGCGGCGATGATGGCTGCTCCTCGTTGCTGGACGGTTTTCATGAAATCTGTCTCTAACCAAGAACGCTCTTTAACTACGTCTGTGATTTTTTTGCCGGAGATTGTCCCGTTCTCAAAATCAGGGAACATGGTTGAACTGTGGTTGCCCCAAATGGCGATATTGACATCTCCAACGTTGCATCCAGCTTTTTTTGCTAATTGAGCTTTTGCGCGGTTTTCGTCCAACATCGTCATGGCGCTAAAATGCGTTGCGGGAACATCGCGGCAGTTATGTTGAGCGATTAACGCGTTCGTGTTGCAGGGATTTCCAACGGTGACGATTCGAACGTCCTTCGCCGCGCGGGAAAGTGCCTTGCCTTGAGACACGAAGATCGGCCCGTTGTCGCGGATCAAGTCATTGCGCTCCATCCCAGGGCCGCGCGGTTTTGATCCTACAAATAAAGCCCAATTGATTCCGTCGAAAGCCGTTTCCGCTGAGTCAGAGATGTTAATTTTTCCAAGTGTTGGAAATCCACAGTCTTCCAGCTCCATAGCCGTTCCCTCGGCCGCCTTAATTGCTGCGGGCAACTCCAAAAGGCTCAAATGGACAGACGTCTCGCGGCCGAACACCTCGCCGGAGGCCAGCCTGAAAAGTAAACTATAACCGATCTGACCCGCCGCTCCAGTCACCGCCACTTTAACCACTCGCTCCGCCATAGATATAGCCTCCTAAGTCTTTTATGGTCGAAAATCTTCGACAATATTTATAATGATGTCATCAACAAGGATAAAACTAGTCTTTCTTACCGTCCGACGTATCGTTGATCTTGGATACGCTGCTGTAGACTAACTCAAGATGCGGCGTTTTGCTACGATGGCCAAGATCGTCACGATTGATGTCCCAGTATTCTGGCGAGGGCGTCCATGATCTGGCCTTTGACCAATGAACTTGAACCCCGTCTTCATCAAAAAATAAGACCCTAGCCTTCCTGGTGTTTAGCAGGCGCTCTCGACAATAAACACACGCGGCGACTTCTTCAGTATGGCCATCCACTTTCACGCGCACCTTGCCAAAAAGAGCGGCATCGAAGGGTCTTGAGCAAAAATGGCACCCTATAACAGCTTGAGCCATGACCGGAGCCAGCTTCATGAAGTCATAGGGCATGCCTCGTAGGCCGTTGGCCATCGCTGACTCTATTTTAACAAGTCTGGCATGGATATCTTTGGTTAAAAAAAGTGATGCTGACAAACTATCCACATCCTCGCCAAATGTGCGGAGATTTTTTACAGCTGTCATAAGGGTTTCGATCATGCGAAGAGCGGCGTGGTAGTGATCGAGCAATGTCACATCGCGAGTCTGATTAGCCAACGATTGCATGCTATTAGCGCGAATCACCAGCGACTCAATCTCCTCTATGAGCTGATGAAAACCATCACGGTAACGGTTGGCTCGCAAAAAAATGCTTTTTTCCTGAACAGTGCTTAAGGCCCAAATCATCAGGGCGCAGCCAGCAGCAAAAATAGCTAATAAGATAAACTCAAACATTCTTAACCCTATGGGGAATAGGCGTCGTCATCGATGATCGAACCCAACTTTGGCCACCCCCCACTAACTGTGGGTTCACCACCTTGGCACGAGAGCCTGTGGAAATCCTGTGGGCTTGAGGTTGCCTTCTACTAGCCTAGCACGGGCTGAGCCACGACAACACTCTGAAATCAATTGCTTTTTTTGGATTACCCTCAATTTGGCACAAAAACTCCCGATATAATGGGGGTCTACGTTAATCCCCGCTGGAAAGTATGGGGCCTGGTACGGTGGCTTGAAGGGAACTATTATGAATATGTATGAAAACAAGCGTGTAGCCTTCGCGATCATCGAGCGAAAGTATAAAGAATACCTTAATTTGTATAAAATGGTTAATAACGGAAGCTTAAAAGGCGCTACAAACTTTGAAGACTTCTATTGGAATCAAACGTACTACTCGAAATACCCCTCGCATCCTGACGGTCGTGGTCAGTAATCGAGCACGTCTTTACTTGACCGTAACCCTCAAATAACACTATTCTCGCCCCTGCTTATTCGGTTTTTGTCAAATCCCTCGAGGAGTTCAACGCTCAATCGAAAACGATCTGACAGGTTTTATTTTTTGAGCATTTGGATTACATGTCACGAGAACTGATAAAAGTAAAATCCACAGAGGACGGCTTACACATCGCCGACTCGATTTTATGGCTCGACTCACAGCTTTCGGGTGACTTGTCTTTCTTGTCTTCTGCGGCAGCACTTTCGCAAACAAAAGTTCCACAGGTTATTGCCACTGAAGAAACTGTAAAAATTCTTGAGGCCTGCAGGAAAAAACCTCACGCTTTGGTGTGTCAATACAATCGTCCTTTTTCGATTGGCAGATTAAAAATGGAACTACTTCCCTCTGGAAGTGTTCTAGGCGGAGCCAGCCTTTTTGTTGAGACCGACAAGGGGCGGGTTCTTTACGCGCCGTGTTTACAGCCGAACTCGATCGCCACAGTGAGGAAAATGCAGGTCAAAAAAGCTAACGTGCTTATTCTTGGGGCGTTTCATCCCGATCCCAATCAATCTTTGCCAAATCGCCGAAAAGAGAAAGAGCGTTTGGCAACGGCTGTGAAGCAGCACCTGGCCGAAGGCCGAACCCCCGTCATCTTGTGTGATCCGATTGCAACTGCCCAAGAAATAACGAAACTTCTAAATGAATCAAGCGTGCCTGTGGCCGTACATCCAACAATTTACAGAATTAATCGTGTGTATGAGTCCTGCGGATCCATGCTTGGTCATTACGCCGTTGTCGGCAAACGACACTCCGGTACGCGGGTGCTTATTTTGCCAAAGTCGCGACGGTCCACCAATGTATCTCCCATCAAAGACCACGCTGGTCCATTTCTGACGATTGAGGATGCATTGCCGCAGTTTCGTCGTGATACCGCCGATGCCTTCCAGACAAAGGTGATGGATACGTTTTATCTTTCCTCCCATTGTGACGGCCCTGAACTAAAGTCAATCATTCAGACCGTAGCTCCCAAAGAGCTATACTTCTTTGGCCCCTACGCCAAGCGATACGTAGACGAAATGGACGATACGGCCCCCAAAGTGCGCCCACTGTATGTGAATGACCAGCCAACACTCTTCTGATTTGTGCTCAGAATAAACGGGTATGAATTTTGGCCCAATGGGCACAGCCGAGCTATAATAGAGCCAAGGACGTGGTGTCCTTCTTTTGCCTCAGACTAGGTGGGCTCATTGATGGCTAGGTTTTTCCAATTGGCGGTGGATACAACATCGCGACTAAGTCATGCTTTCAATACAGACAATCGACGCCAATTTGAGCGCGATGCCGTGTTTCTTGTGTTCCTAGGTTTTAGCTTATTTTTGCTTTTGGCATTGGTGTGTTTCCAGCCATTCGAAAATTGGCTCTACAGCTCAGCTCAAATAACCCAACGTTCTCACAATCTCGCTGGTCCAAGTGGAAATTCAATGGCTGGTGTGCTGCTTTTTTATATGGGTTTATCAGCCTTCACGCTGCCGGCACTTGTCATTCAAATTGGCGGGCAATTACGTAGCGCGAACCTTCAACAAACACTCATTCCCATCGTTGCCGGATGGCTGACACTGCTCATGTCTTTGATGCCACTGTTGGCATCCCTCCAGCCAACACTGCCGATTAGGGGTGTAGGGCTCGCGAGTGGCGGTGCTATCGGTAGCGCTTTTTTGCATAGCCTCAAAGGTAGCGCTGGGCCAGTCGGAACTCACATCATTTTATGGACCGCCTTAGCAGCGTCCCTCATTTTAATTAGCCGATCTGAAATATCAGACCTCTTTAGGTTTTGGCCACTTCATTCAAAGCGAAAAAGGGGCGGTTCGGACACGGATCAAGACTCAGCATCAGCTAACAAAATTAGTGCTGGCTCGGATGTAGACGTGCTGCCGTCAACCATATTAGACCATGCACAGTCAGCTCTCACTAATTGGGCTGTTACTACACGAGATGCAGCATCCGCGACTGACGAGACTCCCGCCTCTTCCGAGTCACCCATCGACTCGTCAAATGTTCACGATAATCATATGGATATTGACGATTCAATGCCCGGTTTATCGAGCGGAGGAGGGGATGTGGTTACGGCTGCTAGCCTCGAAGACTTTGCGCCGCAAAGGCCTTACATTACACCGTCTCTAGATACCTTTCGCCGAGCTGACGAGCGAAACACACCGACACTCAGTCAAAAGGAACTTGAGGCTACCGGCGCTGTACTCACAAAAACACTATCTGAATTCGGAGTCGAAGGCCGCATTGTTGGTTGGCAGCCGGGCCCTGTTGTAACGGTTTATGAATACCAACCCGACGCGGGCATCAAGCAATCAAAGATACTCTCCCTCATGGACGATCTCGCCCTTTCTCTTAAAGTTGACAGCATTTTCATTAACCCTGTTCCGGGCAAGCGAGCCCTCGGCATACAGGTACCAAATCAGCGGCGCGAAACCGTTTATCTGGGTGATATTCTATCCAGCGATCAGTTTCAAAAAAGCCCTTCTCCAATGACTTTTGCCATGGGAAAAACGATCAACGGCCAGCCTTTCACCGCCGACCTCACAACCATGCCACACCTTCTTGCCGCTGGCGCAACTGGAACGGGCAAAAGCGTGGGAATCAACAGCTTACTTTGTAGCGTTATCATGAAGTCTTCGCCCGAAGACGTTCGTATGATTTTAGTCGATCCAAAAATGCTCGAACTAAGTGTTTATGACGGCATTCCACATCTCTTGATGCCGGTGATCACCGAGCCCGATCGCGCATCGTCTGCACTAAAGTGGGCGGCGAACGAAATGGAGCGTCGCTACAAGATCATGCAGCATGCACAGGTGCGGAATATAGCCGGATTCAACGCGTTCTGGGAGAACGCGTCAGATGCTCGAAAAGAGCAGATTCGCGGACTTATGAACGACAATCAAATAACACGCCTTCCGTATATTCTGCTTGTGATCGATGAGTTGGCTGACCTGATGCTAACAGCGCCCAAAGATGTCGAGAGCAGCATCCAAAGACTCGCACAAAAGGCCAGAGCTTCGGGCATCCACATGGTACTTGCGACCCAAAGACCCTCTGTCGACGTCATCACTGGAGTTATTAAAGCCAATCTACCGTGCCGACTTTCATTCCAAGTAGTCAGTAAGCACGATAGTCGCACAATCCTGGATCAGATGGGCGCTGAAAAGCTTTTGGGTCGCGGCGACTTACTTTTACAAAGACCGGGTGTAGGTCGTCTCGAGAGGCTGCAGGGCGCACTCGTTAGTGACGAGGAGGTTTTGGCCCTTGTCGCAGAGACCAAACGCAACTATGACGTCGTCTATGACGAGCGTGCGATGACTTGGATTGATCAAGAGGTGACTCGTAATGCTGGAATAGATGATCTTAATGACGGCGCTGGCGCATCAGCTGCTAGTGATCCCAAATGGGAGGACGCTATAAATATCGCTCGCACTCACGGTGTGGTTAGCGCAAGCTTTCTACAAAGGCATCTTCAGATCGGTTACAACCGAGCAGCTAGAATCGTGGAAGGCATGGAGGCAAAAAATCTCGTGGCTAAAGCCGAGGGCTCCAAGCCGCGCAAATGGCTCGGCGGAATCTGAAAGCCTAAGGCTTAAAGGCCGTTCAGCAGTTTATCCAAATCTGCTGACATGCGCTGTATTGAGAATGCTTTCTGCGCCATAAAAGCTCTTGTTTGTCGGTCCTTTTTCGACTCGCAATGTCCTAAGCAAAGCCACTTGTAAAGTGCATCAGTGCTGTCATTTGGATTGAGATGATCATAGGCCATCCCAAACGTCTGATTTGTAAAAATCTCCGGTAGTGACCCAACCGATGTTGTTACAACCGGCGTGCCGCACATGAGAAACTCCTGTGCAACCCGACAAATTATTTCGCTGCCCAGACTTGAGACTAATCCCAAAGACGTCCCAGACATCAAGGCCGCCACATCCTGAACTCGCTCACATTGAATGATCACGTCATCACTCAAAAGTCCCAGAGCGTCAGCCGCAGCTCGAATGTGTGTCTCGGAGATGTTCGCCGGTAGTCCAACGATTCGCAGCCTGGGGCGGGGATCGCCTTTTATTTTAGCCGTCTCAAGAATTTTTTTGAAAAAAGGAAGGAACTCTCGGTGCCCTTTTACGGGATCTAATCGTCCAAAAATTAAAATCTCGGGACGGGCGCTTCGATTCGTGTCGTTAAAGAAAAACGTCTTTTGATCGCAGCCAAGAGTTATAACATTTACCTCACAGTCAAGCAGCTTTTCCAGCGGCTCAGCCACCAAACGAGAGGGGGCTATGACTTTGCGAACGTGCCGGTGCGCAAGACGGCTAATTATACGTCTCGGCATCCCTCGATCTTCAACGCGCTGACCATAAAATCGAATAATTTTTTGTCCGGGTTTGAAAAAAAAGGCCGCGGTTGTTTCCGGTCCGCCGTAGGTAAAAACGAAGTCCGGGGCGAATTTAGCCGACATCGCGATCAACCTTGTGTAGGCAGAGGGCCCAAAATGATCAACGCTCTCTAGACTGAACTTCAAAATATCAAATCTTGACTCTACAGGACTCGCTTTTAGCGATGTCACCACTTGTTGCGCACCCAAGTCGTTAAGAGCTCGAGCTGTACTTATTGCGTATTCGCTGATGGCGCTATTCCAACGGTTCGAGATCAGGTGCCAAATCTTCATGTGGAAACCTTATCCGAAATTTCCTTGAGCTTGGCGTATTTTACGAAGCTATAAAAACTTGATAGTGACGCCCACAAGAAGCCGTGCCAACCATCGAGGAAACCCAACTTCACAACGTAACGGATCAAAAAGTCGACCGGTAGGCGCGCTGCGATGATTAAAATGCTGGGTGTAACTTTTGCGTCTCTCCACCGCGTTGCCGCCATCATAGATGTGTAACGATTAAACTTAGAAAAGTAGTCTTCTAGATCATGGTAACTCTGGTGCCAAAGAACACCGTCCAGGCATTTAACAGTTACATCTGGCGCAATCATGAGCTTTTCGTGGATTTCATTCTGATATGCCGCTGAGTGGGACTTAAAGAGCCTCACAACTTTGTCTCGGGTTCTACCAAAGCGCATCTTTCGACCAAGAAACACGAGGCGGCGGTTCAACTCGAATGCCACATTTTGAGTGACTGGTTCATTAACGACCTGACTGATGGACTGCCACAAGTCGGAGTCTGGTGCTTCATCGGCATCTAGCAGTAGAGTCCAACGCCGGGTCGATAGAGACATGGCATAATTTTTTTGACTAGCGTAATTGTCAAACGCTCGGAACTCGATCCTGGCTCCAAACTCTTTGGCGATGGACGTTGTTTTATCCGTACTACCACTATCAAGCACAATAAGCTCTGCAAGCCTTGGCGCTGTTGCGAGAAGGCTTGGCAAATTTCTCTCTTCATTCAACGTGATGATAACAATCGACAGATCGGCGAAGATCCCGTCGGTCATCAGTCCTGATTTGTGAACGATGCCGCCCATTGCAAACTACTTGAGCGACTGTCGATGTTTACAATAACCGGATAACCTTTGCGCACTGTTTGGCGCGCGTTGGAGACCGTGATGACCGCGAAGTTGCCGCGTCTTTTTACAATCCGACCAGTGGCAATTGGTCTTGCCTTTTCGTCCAAAACTCGGACCTGATCTCCAACCATTCCGTCTTCTAGGCGGACAACACAGCGCTCTCCATTGCCCGCACAACTGTACACAGTAGCGGCTTCGCTTATTCCTGCCAACATGAAACCAAGGAATACACCAGCCAACGCTAGCTGACGTTTATAATGACTTATTCTTGAACCAATACTGGATAGCTTTTCCATAATTCAACTCCCACGTCCGCATTCTGCAATTAACAACAACAGCTCTTTTCCACCAACAATCGGCGATCTCTCTAAATCGATGCCCATATGAAACCATTGTCCGCCCAAGCCGCGACATCGAGATACGGCCCTGACGCCCCTTGAGCAAACTTTATACCAAGAGATAAAACTATTTATTTCAACGGGTTACGGATTCAGGGGCGGGATAAAATGACGTCACGTGTTAGCTTCGTTGACACCTCCATCACAGTCCCATAAAGTTCTGGAATAATTTGTTTTTTGGCCGGCCAACGGATTGGTTCGAGCCGCATCTCTGGGAGCTTCCGTGGCAGACGTTACAGCAGGACATAGAAAGACGCCCCTCTACAGCATGCACGTTCAAGCTGGCGCCAAAATGGTGCCCTTTGGCGGCTGGCTTATGCCCGTAAGCTACTCTAGCGTTTTGGGAGAACACAAATCCGTACGGCAAGCATGTGGTATTTTTGATGTCAGCCACATGGGCGAAATTAGGGTCACCGGTAAAGATGCTGTGCGATTTTTGCAATGGTTAACGATTAATGACGTTAGTCGCTTAAGTACGGGAGCTGGTCAGTATAGCGCCATTCTTAACAACGCTGGCGGCATGATCGATGACTTAATCATCTATAAAATGGGTGATGACGAATTCTTTATCTGCGTCAACGCGTCGAATCGACAAAAGGATTTCGAGTGGGTTCGCGACAAGTCTCGCGACTTTCAAGTAACGGTCATCGATGAAAGTGATCAGTGGGCCCAGATTGCAGTACAGGGTCCCAATTCACTAGTAGCCGTTTCTTCGCTACTTCAAGCCGATGAAGCCCAATCGTTAAAAAACTTAGGTTATACTCACATTATGAAAAGCTGCCTTGGTGGTGAGGGTACCTTAATCGCCAGAACCGGCTATACAGGAGAGCTTGGCTTTGAAATTTACCTTCCAGCTGCGAGTGCTCCAAAAGTGTGGGCCTCTCTCTATGAGCTCGCGGGAAAACATGGCTTGGTGCCGGTTGGGCTTGGCGCTCGTGACACACTTCGCCTTGAGTCTTGCTATTTGTTGTACGGCAATGACATGAATGAGAGCGTCTCGCCTTTAGAGGCGGGCATCTCTTGGGCCACAAAGATCGACAAGGGAGACTTCGTCGGTCGGGGCGCTTTGATCGCACAAAAGAGTTCTGGTGTTAAGCGCCGCATGGTCGCGTTCACCATGACAGACGAAGGAATACCCCGACACGGAATGCCGATATTCGCAAATGGACGCCGTGTTGGTGAAGTTACCAGTGGGTCCGTTCTGCCAACCGTTGGCGGTGCGGGAGGAATGGCATTAGTGGACAGCTCTCTTGCAGATGGCGAAGCGATTTCAGTTGAGATCAGAGGCCATCAAAAGCTTGCGAAAATTGTTCGCCGTCCACTTTACGCAGCTAGAACTAAGTAAACTAATTTCTGGAGGATTATCATGGAATTTCCGACCAATTTTAAATACACAAAAGATCATGAATGGATTGATGTCCAGGGTAAGACCGGCACAGTGGGCGTAACCGCATACGCGGTAGAGCAACTAGGCGATATCGTCTTCATAGATCTACCGGAGGCGGGAAAATCCTATAAAGCTGGTGATTCATTCGGCACAATTGAATCAACAAAAACCGTGAGTGACCTATATATGCCGGTGGCTGGCAAAGTCACTACCGTTAATACAGCTCTTAAGAGTGCGCCTGAAAGCCTACAAGGTGACACATATAAAAATGGCTGGCTCATCAAAATCGAGATAGACAACCCATCCGATGTGTCGGGTCTCTTAGATGCAAAAGGCTACGAGTCATTCATAAAAGAGTAGGGAGCTCTAAGCTCCCCACAAAACCTAATTTTAGCTCATTGATACTCGGATATATCCGGGCAAGTACAGACAAGGTTTCTGTCTCCAAGCGCATTGTCAATGCGAGCAACCGATGGCCAAAACTTTCTAGGCCGCGTCCATGGTGCGGGGAACGCTGCCACCGATCTAGAGTAGGGCAAATCCCATTGATCTCCCGCTATCATGGAAGACGTGTGGGGTGCTTGTTTCAGTGGGTTCATAGTCTTATCCCATTCACCACCCGCGATTTTGTCGATTTCCAACTTAATGCTGATCATGGCATCACAAAAACGGTCGAGCTCAGCCTTGCTTTCACTCTCCGTCGGCTCAATCATAAGAGTGTTCGCCACCGGGAATGAAACCGTTGGCGCATGAAACCCATAGTCCATCAGACGTTTGGCGATATCCTCAACCTCAACACCAGTTTGTGATTTGAAGTCACGAATATCGACGATGCACTCATGGGCGACAAGACCGGATTGACCTCTGTAAAGAACTGGGAAGTGAGGGTCTAATTTTTTTGCGATATAGTTTGCATTCATGATGGCGATTTGAGTGGCTTTCTTAAGCCCACTCTCACCCATCATGCGAATATACATCCAAGAAATCGGCAGAATACTTGCGCTTCCCCACTGAGCGGCCGATACCGCAAAAGAATGGCGCCCGCCAACCACCTCCGAAAGTGGATGACCTGGTAAATAGTCGGCTAGATGTTTGGCAACGCCGATTGGGCCCATTCCGGGACCGCCACCACCATGAGGAATACAAAATGTCTTATGCAGATTCAAGTGGCACACATCAGGACCAAAGTCTCCGGGACGACAGAGTCCCACCTGAGCGTTCATGTTGGCGCCGTCCATGTAGACCTGGCCGCCATGCTTGTGAATAATCTCGCAAACTTCTCGAATGCCCTCTTCAAATACGCCGTGCGTCGAAGGATATGTGACCATTAGACAAGCGAGATCAGTGGAATTTTCGGTAGCTTTCTTCTGTAAATCGGCAATGTCAATATTGCCGTCCTCATCACACCCAACAATGACTATTTTCATGCCCGCCATCGCAGCACTCGCAGGGTTAGTTCCATGCGCTGACTGCGGTATCAGACAAGTCTTGCGGTGTCCTTGGCCTATTGCCTTAAGATAGGCGCGGATGACGAGAAGCCCGGCATACTCACCTTGACTTCCGCTATTAGGCTGAAGGCTTATGGCGCTAAACCCAGTAATCTCGCATAGCCACTGCTCAAGCTGCGCAAACATCTCTTGATACCCGGCCGACTGCTCTTTGGGCACAAAAGGATGGAGCTTGCCAAACTCGGGCCAACTCACTGGCATTAGTTCTGCTGCCGCGTTGAGCTTCATGGTGCATGAGCCGAGAGGAATCATACTAGTTGTTAGTGATAGATCCTTCGACTCCAGCCCCTTTATGTATCGCATCAATTGTGTTTCGCTTCTGAAGCTTGAAAATACTGGGCTCGTTAACGGCGCTGTCGTACGACGCAAATTTTGGGGAATGCCGCAAAGAGCCGTCTGTGCCAAATTATCGATATCAGACCTACAACCAAACACCTCTAATAAGTCACGCAAGTCCGCGGGGGTGACGGTCTCGTCGAATGCAACACCGAGGAGCTCGGGACTGTCGCATCGCAAATTTATTTGCCGGCGAGAGGCTTCCGCCAAAATGGTCTGACGTTGTTGCGGCGACACGATGACGGTCACGGTGTCAAAAAATGCATCGCTGAGCAATTTGAAGCCGGATTTTTTCAAGCCAGCAACAAAGATGGCGGCTGCCGCGTGCACTTTATTTGCAATATCCTTCAAACCTTCTGGGCCATGATAGCAGGCGTACATACTGGCCATAATCGCAAGAAGCGCCTGCGCTGTACAAATATTGCTAGTCGCCTTTTCTCGCCTTATATGTTGCTCGCGAGTTTGGAGGGCCAATCGGTAAGCATAACGCCCCTCTTTGTCTTTGGACACTCCCACTATACGCCCGGGTAACTTGCGTTTGTGTTCTTCAGTGGTTGCCATAAATGCTGCGTGAGGACCCCCAAAGCCCATGGGAACACCAAATCTCTGGGAATTGCCGATGGCAATGTCAGCCCCCAAACTACCCGGCGACTCAAGCGCAACAAGACCAAGAATGTCACAAGCTAGCGTCACTACGACTTTACGCTCACGAGCAACTCGTAAAATATCTTTATAATCAACGAGGCTGCCCATCGACTCGGGGTACTGAAATATCGCGCCGAAATATCCCGCGCCGGAGATAAAATCAGAATAACCACCGACGACAAGATCGATCCCAAACGGCTCCGCACGTGTTTTTATCAATGCTACGGTTTGTGGATGGCACGCCTTGGATACAAAGTATTTTTTTGTGGACTGGTCCTGACGACCAGAATAACTCATCATCATGGCCTCAGCCGCTGCTGTTGCTTCATCCAAAAGACTAGCGTTAGCAACCGGCAGTCCAGTTAATTCCACGACCATCGTTTGAAAATTTAGAAGAGCCTCAAGGCGACCTTGACTGATCTCTGCTTGGTAGGGCGTGTATTGTGTATACCATCCTGGATTTTCAAGAATGTTTCTTTGAATCGGTGGCGGCACATTGGTTCCGTGATACCCCATGCCAATAAAACTACGCCAAATCTTATTCTTGCCAGCTATCTGCTTGAGAGTCTTTAGAGCCTCCTCCTCGGTGAGGGGGGCGGGAAGCTGAAGGGGTTTGCCCATTCTAATGCCCTTTGGAACTGCGCGATCTGAAAGCTCCTCAAGGGAATTCACCTCGAGAGATGACAAGATCTGGGCCTGCTCTGACAACGATGGGCCCAAATGGCGATCCGAAAACTGTCTCAACTTATGCAGATCCGACAATATGGTATTCATAATATATAAAGATCCCCCTATCGGGCTTCGGTCAAAAGATGGGCCAAATTCTAGCCTTTTTTGCTGTTTTACGCTGCGAAATTTTTTAAGTTAAATGTCCCGGTGGGTCACAGAAATTTCTATGCCGGCTAGTTTTTCTTTAGCCAGTTCCGTGGATAATCGCTCGACAAGGGCGACGCTTCGGTGCTGACCCCCAGTACACCCAATACCAATTCGAACGAAGTGGCGGCCCTCTGCCAAATATTGCGGTAGCAAAAAACGGTATAACTCAATAAGCTTATTGAAGATTTCCAGAGCGGCCGGTGCCTGGAATACATACTCTTGAACGTCGAGATCGCGGCCCGTTTTAACCCTCAAAGTTGGTTCGAAATAGGGGTTTGGCAGGAAGCGGACATCGTGGAGCTGTTCAATACTTGTTATCTGACCGTATTTAAAACCAAAACTAACAAAAACGACCTGCAGTGTTCTAAGGGGGCGCCCCATCGTCTTTTGATACCTTGACTCTATAATTGAACATAGCTGACGAGGCTTGAGGTGAGTTGTATCGATACTAACATCAGCGGCTTCTGCCACGGGCTTCAGAAGAGCCTCTTCCTTGCTAATTTGGCCTTCCAGATCTTTGGCAAGATCGGCCGCGGGGTGGCGTCGTCTAGCTGTTCCATATCGCCGCTGTAACTCAATGCTATCTGCGCGAATAAAAATAACGTCTAACTCAACGCGCTCCGCCAAATCTTTTTTTATAGCAGGGAACTTTTGTGCAAACTGGGCGCTACGAATATCCATGCCGAAGGCGTAACCAACATCTGTCGATATTTTATTCGACTCGATCAGCCCCACCGTGTCCCAGAGCAACTCGATCGGCAAATTATCAATACAATAAAAACCATTGTCCTGCAGTGTATGCAAAGCCGTTGAAAGCCCTGCACCAGAGAGGCCCGTAACAATAACGACTCGCGGCTTTGTCATTTAGAATGGCTTTCGACGTTTACTACTCGGAAGAATGCCCAGTTGCTCACGATATTTTGCGACGGTGCGGCGACTAATATCGATATTTTCCTTTGTCAGCATCTCCATGATTTGCTGGTCTGACAGGGGTTTGTTATTGTCCTCGGCTTTAACAATCTCTGCGATCCGACTTTTGACCGCCTCGTTGGCAACACTTTCGCCATCACTACGGCCGATCGCGCTATTAAAGAAGAATTTTAGCTCGAATATTCCTCTCGGTGTATGAACATATTTATTCGTTGTAACGCGGCTAATTGTCGACTCATGAAGTTCTAGCGCATCGGCGATATCACGTAACACCATGGGCTTCAGGTACTGGATGCCATATTCAAAAAACTCACGTTGACGCTCGAGTATTTTTTCCATAACTCGATGTATCGTGCGCTGGCGCTGCTCCATGCTTTTAATGATCCATTTGGCGCTTCGAATCTTGTCATCAAGATACTCTTTTCCCTCGCCTTTTTTGTTTGGCACAGCCTTTTGCTCTTTGAGCATGTCTTTGTAAAAAGAGCTGACACGTAATCGCGGCAGGCCATCTTCATTCATGCTAACAGCCCACTCACCCCCAAGCTTGAAAACAAAAACATCAGGAATCACATACTGGGGCGCATCAGGCCCAAATTGCCTTCCTGGGATGGGCTCAAGGCCGGCAATAACTCCAACATTTGTATAAACCGTCTCAAGTGTCACGCCGAGAGCTTTAGCCACAGCGGAGTAGTTTCTATTCTCTAAGTCCGGCAGATGATTTGCGACTATTTTCTCTACCACGCCGTTACGAAGCTGAAAGTGCTTGATTTGAATCAATAAGCATTCGCGTAGATCGCGCGCGGCGATCCCGGGTGGCTCAAAGCGCTGCAACGTATCCAGCACGCCCTCGGCCATCTCTCGATCAAAGCGCTCTTTTTCACAAAGCTCCTCGATCGAAATCGTCAAATAGCCCCTATCGTCAATATTTCCAGCGATCTGTTCCGCGATCTTTAATTCCTCGGCAGAAAAATCGACCTCTCTGGACTGATCAAGCACGTACTCTTGAAGGGTCGAGGCTTTCGTGACGATATTTTCGTAGTTGGGGGCTTCCTCATCATGGCTGCCCTTCGATCCCGCGCTGGATGCTTGATATCTTGACTCCTCGTAGGCAGACAGTCGTTCCCAGTCCACCTCGTTATCTTTCGACTTTCCAACTTGGTCGACGATCGAAGACGCCTCTTCAAGTCTGCCGCTAACGGCTTCTGACTCTGTAAATTCTTTTTCGATTGGAGAGTAGTCGTCCGTATTTTCCGGCGAAACTTCCTCGAGCACAGGATTTTCGGCCATCTGCGTTTCGACGAACTGCTCGAGCTCCATTCGCGACAGCTGCAGCAATTTGATGGCCTGCTGCAGCTGGGGGGTCATCGTTAAGTTCTGGCCCAGTCCGATCGACTGTCCCAATTTTATCGCCATAGACTATTCCTATACTTTGGCGGTCAGCCTGCCAATATCGGCCGCAAAACCATCCACTAGCAGTATAGCAGTAAACTGACCATTGACCACTTTTTAAAACCTGAAGTTTTCGCCCAGATAACTCTCACGTACGGCCTTGTTGTTTGCGACGTCCTGAGGTAGGCCATGGGCTATAATCTGCCCGCTAGCAAGTATATACGCGCGGTCGCAGCTACCAAGGGTCTCACGAACATTGTGATCAGTGATGAGGACGCCCAGGCCGTCATTTTTTAGCGACAGAATAATTTGCTGTATTTCGTTAACTGTTACTGGATCAATTCCCGCAAATGGTTCGTCCAGCAGCAAAAAGCGGGGCTCGATGATTAAAGCACGAGCGATTTCCACTCGACGTCGCTCACCCCCAGAGAGTGCGGATCCCAAAGATTTAGCAATGTGTGTAACCTGAAACTTAGTCAACAGCTCCTCAAGGCGCTCGCCTCGTTTGGCCCGCGGTAGCCCCGCAACTTCCATCACTGCCAGGAGGTTATCTTCGACCGTCATTCGCCGAAAGATGCTCATATTCTGCGGCAAATAGGATATTCCTTTTTTTGCTCGAACGTGCATTGGTAAGTCTGTGATGTCTAGGTCGTTCATCATAATTCTGCCCGATTGGGGCTGTAAAAGTCCGACGACCATGTAGAAGCTTGTTGTTTTTCCTGCCCCGTTGGGGCCCAGCAGTCCAACGACCTCGCCGGTTTTCACGCGAAAACTTACAGATTTTACAACCTGACGTGCCTTGAACGATTTACAAAGCTGTTCAGCCACCAACTCGGCGCTATCTCCAAAATTTTTAATTACGGCATCTGTCATTTGGACGCGCCTGGTTTTTTTGTTGATGGCTGCACGACTCCCTCAACGCGGTCCGCCTTAACCCAGCCGTTTTGAAGGTCGTAGTAAATAATCTTACCTCGGACTACATCCTCGCCGCGATACAGAACGGGCTCCCCCTTCATCGTGACCATCCGCTTTGAATTGTTGAAAATAGCCTCTCGACCCTCTGCTCTAACCGGCAGGCCGGTGTCGGGATCTGTTCGCGTAAATTTCACAGAGCCAACTGCGTGGACTTCGCGAACGTCTCGAGATTTTGGTTCAAAAAATATTGTAGCTTTATCAGCTTCAAGGCGTACATCGTCTTGAGTCACGACAACGTTCTCTTCAAGCATCAGTGTGCCGGGATTTTTAAGGCCGGACAAACTCTTGCTCCAAAATTTCACAACACCGGCTTTTCCAGATTTAGCCTTGCTTTTAGGCGCTGGCTTAGCCTCTTCGACAGTTGGCTTAGCCGGAGATCCGCCCTGCTGTGACTTACTCCCAGGCTCGCTCTTTGGTGCCGAATCCGAAGAATGGGGCGGCTTACTCGGAGTGCTTGGCTTCACTGGCGCGGTCGTCTCGATGTCCTCTGCATCCTCGATTAATTCCGCGCGGGCACGGGGTGACGCGACGATGCCTAGGATCGTCATCGCGCTCATCCAAATGATGTATGTACTAGCCAACGTCCGAAAAATCATTTCTTTGAATTGCCTCCGCGCTGCTTGTCCATCAAATCAGTTCGCAGACTCCCGAAAACGCCGCCCTTAAGACGAAGATCTTCCGTCTTGGCGTTGTAGATCATGCCGCCTTCGGCAGCAATAAATTGGCCCTCAGACTCAATTCTGACCGGCCTATCGGAGATCGCCTCCCCAGTTTTTTCGCTATACTTGATCCAGTCCGTCTGGAAACGGCTATTTCCGCGAACGTAGTCTACATTGCCGGAAAAGAGAATGGTATCGACCATGCCCGCACCTTGGCCGAAAAGGTTTTCCGTTTGGAAAATCACCTCGGCAGTATCAGATGATATCTCTTCCCGAAGCTCGCGAGATATCCTGACAGCCCTAGCGCCACCTTCGCATACGAGGCGTCCCTGATCATATAACGTCGCTTCGGAGCCAGTCGCGCGAGCGACCAGCTGATCTTGTCGATATCGATATAGCTCGTAGTTTCTGAGCTTTGACTTGATTGAGGATTCCACAATATTTTTCCGGCTGCGTTGATTGGTTTGATTTAAGTAAATAAATACCGCTGCGGCAGTTACGGCCAACGATATAAATATAAAGAATATTCTGCCCTTACTCATGACGAGGACTATTATACGATCTTTGCGGCCAGAAGGTCATGCATTCTGACCAATCCAAGCAAAACTCCGGGCCTAGCGTCATCGATAACAAAAATTGAGGTGATTTGTGCCTCTTCCATCCGTTTAAAAGCGTCAATGGCCAGACTGTCGCCGTCAATCGTGCGAGGAGACCTTGTCATCATCTGACTGGCTAGCAAGTGAATCGCTCCAGCGCCTTGTGCTAACAAGGCTCGCCTTATGTCGCCGTCCGAAATAGCGCCGATTAACTGGCCCGACTTGTCCTCAACTGGAACAATTCCATAGTTCTTGCGGGTTACAGCCTCTAAAACCTCATGAAACGACGCCTCGGGACTAACCGCGGGAAGGGCCGCTCCCGCCGGTTTCATAAGATCACGAACCATCGATAACTTACGACCAAGCGCCCCAGATGGGTGCAGGCGCGCAAAATCCGCGGCGCTGAACCCCCGCGCATCCATCAGAGCCACTGCAAGCGCATCGCCCAAAGCAAGAGCCACCGTGGTGGATGCTGTGGGTGCAAGATTATGGGGACAAACCTCTTTCGATACTGAGCCGTCTAGAACGAAGTCCGCAAGTTTGGCCAGGGCTGACTGCAGGTTTCCAGTAATTGCAACCACTGCGACGCCAATTCTTTTTGCGTGTCGGGCCACTGAGATGACTTCATCCGTTTCACCGCCAAATGCCACGCTCAAGAGTACGTCTTGACGTTGAATGACGCCCAAATCACCATGCAGAGCCTCGGCCGGATGTAGATAAAAAGACGGTGTTCCTGTGCTGGCTAAAGTCGCCGCGATTTTACGGGAAACGTGTCCGGACTTTCCAAGGCCGGTGACGACAATCTTTCCCTTGGCAGCCAGCATCAACTCGGCCGCCTTAGCAAATGGTTCACCTAATTTTAAAGCTGTATCTCGAAGTGCCTCGGCTTCTTCTTCGAGCGCCTTCCGACCTGAACGAACGAAATTTTCGCGCAATTCAACATTAATCGCCGACTTTTCTGACATTACTTTGCCTTTTTCGACTGAATAGCGGCCGCGACAAAATCGCGAAACAGCGGGTGGGCCCTGGTGGGTCTACTCTTTAACTCTGGGTGAAATTGACAAGCAACAAACCATGGGTGGGATTTCATTTCCATAATCTCAACTAAGTCACCATTTGGTGAAAGACCAGAAAACACGACCCCGGCAGCTTCAAATTTCGCGCGGTAGTCATTGTTAAATTCGAATCGATGTCGATGGCGCTCGCTAATCTCAATTCCGCCATATGCTTGATGAGCCTTTGACCCCTGAGTCAACACACAGGGATAAGCGCCAAGGCGCATAGTGCCGCCTTTGGTGGTGACCGCCTTCTGACTATCCATGAGGTGAATGATTTGATCCGGGGACTGTGGGTCAAATTCCTGACTGTGGGCTCTCGTTAGCTTGAGCGCATGCCGAGCAAATTCTATGGCTGCAACCTGCATTCCAAGACAAATTCCAAAAAACGGCTTGCCCGATTCACGCGCAAACTTTATCGCCGTGATCTTGCCCTCAACACCCCTTGAACCGAAGCCGCCTGGAACAAGAATTCCGTCGAATCTTGCTAACGTTTGATTAACGTTAGCAGGAGTTATCTCATCGGCGTCGAGATATTCGACGTCAACCTTGCAACCGTTAGCGATGCCTGAGTGCACCAAGCTTTCATCGATTGATTTGTAGCTATCAAAAACGCCTACATACTTGCCAACAACTGCGATCTTTGTAGTAGCCGAGGGATGATCAAGATTATGGACGATTCGACGCCAGGCTGCCAAATCCGGAGCGCCCGTCCAGATATTTAAAGTCTCAACAATCGCCTGGTCAAACCCCTGATTATTCATCAGTAGTGGAAGTCGATAAATACTGTCTGCATCTAGTGCTTCGAAAACACGGTCTTGTTTGACGTTACAAAACTGAGCGATTTTCTTAAGCTGCTCAGTTGGTATTTTACGATCACTACGACACACCAGCATATCTGGCTGCAGACCAATTTGACGTAAATCCCTAACCGAGTGCTGCGTAGGTTTTGTTTTTAGCTCTTTCGCGGCTGCAATGTAAGGTACAAGAGTTAGATGAATAAGCATACAGTTGCTGTCGCCAAGGTCGTAGCGGATCTGCCTTATCGCCTCAAGGAATGGCAAGCTCTCAATATCCCCAACCGTACCCCCAACCTCAATTATAGCAATATCTGCGCCTTCGCTTGCTTTGAAAATAAACTCTTTGATCTGATCCGTGATATGGGGAATCACCTGAACAGTTCCGCCAAGGTAGTCTCCGCGTCGCTCTTTCGAAAGGACGGTGTCGTATACTTTTCCCGCCGAGAAGCTATTGGCTCGGCTTAGGGTGGCGTGGGTGAATCTTTCGTAGTGCCCAATATCAAGATCCGTCTCAGCACCATCGTCCGTTACAAAAACCTCTCCGTGCTGATGCGGACTCATGGTGCCCGGGTCAATATTTATATAGGGGTCGGCCTTGGTCAAAATAACCCGCAAGCCGCGAGTCTCTAGAAGTGCGCCCGCCGTAGCGGCCACAATACCCTTACCCAGAGATGACACCACACCGCCGGTTACAAAAATGTATTTCGTACGCTGTTTTGCACGCATCTTGCTGTCCGGACAAATCTAAAAGTCGATTTCTTTGGGGCGGGAGACCTTTGTTGACCCGAGCTCGGGGACATAACCCTATGCTGGACCTAAATCCTATAGAAAAAGGCCTTCGGCGGTCAATAAAAATGAGCCTAAAAAGTAAACTATAGGCGGGGTACTTGGACGGATTGTCCAAGCCTATAGCAGGAGTGATAGAATGGGAGAGGCGAGCGCGTCCATAAAACTGACGTAAACAGCTGTTAGCCCGCTGATCCAATTCAATCCACCCATCGAGGCCAAGACCAAAATGATGACAAATCCCCACGGGGCTACGGCCATCTCGTAACGTTCCCACAAATTCCTATCCATGAACGCGCGCATGATGGTCGCTCCGTCCAGAGGCGGCAAGGGAATAAGGTTAAGAAACGCCAAGATGCCATTGACATAAATCATGGCCCCAACGACCCCCATCAGAGGGGCCAGGAAGCTGCCCTTGGCAAAAATGGACCAATCAAGTTGAGCGTTTAAACGAAAAATAATCAAACAAACAAAGCTCAATAAAAGATTCGCCACCGGCCCCGCCGCTGCCGTTAAAACAACGTCGCGGGTGGGATTTCTGAAGTTTCTTTCGTCGTAGGGAACAGGCTTTGCCCACCCTATAAATGGGGCACCAAGCACCGAGCAAACCAGGGGCAACGCAACTGTCCCCAGCATGTCCATATGCACAGTCGGGTTGAGGCTTAAACGACCTTCGCGCTTGGCAGAGTCATCCCCAAAACTGTGTGAAGCGAAGGCGTGAGCAGCCTCGTGAAAAGTCAACGCGAACAACATGGCAAGAAAGTACGTTAAAGCTTGGGTCAAATCACTAATAGACATAAATACCTTAATCCGAAGGGATGTTTACAGTAGCAAACGTGATGAACGAAAAGCCGCCCCGTGATTTTTAGATTGTTCCAGGATTATAGGTCAATATCGCATTTTTGGTAGACTAAAGATGCTATCTATTTATTTTAGTCGACCTTACGCGGGGCCTACGGTGTCAAACATGAAATACAAAGTGCCTTGGATCATTATGATTCTAGCGGTCCATGCCGCATTTTGTGTGGCCAGCTGCAAATTTGCGGCTGCCCCCAAGGCGCCTAGACGCGCGGGAGCCAATGATTCTATCATTATTCCCGAGTCGGTTACATTTGAGCGCTCCCTAGACAGACTTTCCATAAACTTAAGCTTTGAAACCCGCGTTGCGGCTAATTGCAAGTTTGGCTTTTTTCCAACGTCATCTGAAAAAAAATCCGTCCCCAGCTACATACCTTGCGCTGGACGCTCTGCCACGAAATTCAGCGAAACGGTTGCAGGTCTACCAAAAGATCAGACGGTAACTATCGTCATCATGTCATGGCCATCCAAAGATGATGAAAAGACCGCTAAAGGCCTGATCATAACGGAAAGTCCACCTAACGCGGATCGGGATACAATTAATGTTTTTTCCGTCGACTTAGGTGGTACTCGACTGGAATTATCTTCAATCGCTGGCGCAGAGCGTCCTAGCGAGACTCTTTCAGCCGCCTTGTCAAAAGTTCAAAATGTATCCTGTAATCTAAATACCGTGGCGCCATCGTTTTCTGCTTCCAGGAAGTCCAACCAGATTCTTAGCGTAACCAGTCGCGGCTTTGTTAACGCTACCGCCGCCGTGATTTCTAACTCTGCTGTAGCGGGCTCTTTTGCTGCCGCTCAACGGCAAAGTACAGAATGGAGCGTAACGGCGCGAACGTCGAGTGGCTATGGTCAGCTGCGCTTTGCCAAACCAACACTTCTTAGATCGGTCACGTTCGCTGGTCGAGATCAAGCGGCTGCAGATGACGATTTTTTAGAGGACGTCGATCCACCTGCTTTAAAACTAACAGCCACACAAACATTTGTGGCCTCATGGATTCTAGAGGGTGACCCTAAAAACTCTATGGTAACTCTATCGATATCACCATCCGGTGGCTTTAAAGGCGTCACCTGCAGCGCCCCTGCCTCAATTGGGAAAATCACCATCCCGGCAACTCTGGTGGCACAGTTTCCACAGAATGAGCGGCTTTGGGTTTCGTTGCGGCTTGACTCCTGGCAGGCGTTCGACGACGCTCGCTGGCTAACGCGTGTTAGCGATTGGAAGTCGCTTGGCGCGCAGAGATTGTGATCGATTCTAAAAGCTTCTTTGACACGCTCTTCGATAAAAGCCAGCACAGTGTAATACCACTTTTATAAAATCCCGTACTTACCCAAACATTGGCAAAAGGATTAGCACAGCCAACTAAAGGTTCTCTTTTGCGAGTTCTGACTCGCACTCCCCAAGCAGGATTAATACTAGCCGGACTAATTTTATGGCGCCCTAGCTTTGAGAGTAATTTTTGTCCTGAAAAAATCTGCTCAGGGACATTCGGCGGCCTCGTCGGAGTCACGTCCGCTGATAACCCCTGGGTGGGCTCGCTCGTCGATCCCCAATAAATGTTTTCCCCAAAAGAAACGACCCCGGCAGTCCCCTTAACCTCACACGATTCTATTTGATCATTCCACGCCCGAAAAGTGCACCCAGCAACGGCGAATAAAGGCTGCGGGGCTTCAGATCCGTCCCTGGGAATAAGTGCTGCCGTCCCTGCGCCAGCACAAATCACTACGCATCGCGTCTTAATGGTGTTGGCAGACTTTAGTACAAGCTCGGAGTGTCCATGTGCCGGATGAATTTTTAAAACACGCCCTGCAGTTATCACAACCCCAAGCCGTTTGTTGGCGGCTATCAGTAGATCCAATAGGTAATGCGGGTCGATCCAAAAATCCGCCGGATAGAGGGCGGTCGCAAATTGATCTTTAACGGCAAAGTCGATCTTTACATTTTTCAAGCCGACAAAGTCCTTGCGATAAATTCTACCGAAATCTTTTCTAAAATCTTCGACCGTACTAAACGACTCTGACACGCCCAAACGCCAAACATCAGGTGGGCGCTTGGATCCGACCAATGTCTCAAGACTCTGGAGCCAATGATTAAAACCACGGTGGCCTTCAATCTTTTTTGAAAATAGGTCGGAATCCGCCTCAAAAATCCCTTTAATCGTCGATATGCCGTGGGCTGCGCTCGATGCCTCGAATACATCATTTTCGTCATTGATGATTTCAATGCGCGCGGCCTCAGATTGAGCTAATTCAATGGCCAAACTGAGGCCAGCAAAACCTCTGCCGATAATGACAACGTCTCGAATATTGCTTGAGTCTGTCATGGGTTCATATTGGCTTGCAGAATATCCCAAAGCCTAGCAAAGACCTGTGATCTCATGTCTTTTATCGCAAGACCTGGAATGCGGCCCGAAATCACTCTGTTTGCTAATACAACGGCGAATGCGCGTGACTGGGGATCGACCCAGAATGCGGTTCCGGTAAACCCTAGATGCCCACATCCTCTTCCTGAGGCGAATGCTCTTGAACTTAAATCTCTCCCTTTGCGCCAACCAAGCAGCGAATCTCCTGGGGAGCTCGCTTGATCGAAATTTGCCATGACAATTTTGTTGCCAAGCTCGCTTTGCCAAAGCCTTTGCAAAAACTCGCAAACTGACGGCCCCGAACCAAAAAGACCTGTATGACCAGTAAAGCCTCCCATCGCCCAAGCATTTTCATCGTGCACTTCACCGACCAACTCTCGTCCTCTCACGGGGCAAAAGGCTGTTGGAACAGCCCTGGACGCGTCAATCATCATGGAACTTCCGAGGCTCAAAAAGTTATTAAATCCGATTGATTTAGCAAAGTCCGCCCACTCCTCGCTTAATTTTCGTCCAGTATTTTTCTCGATAAGACGCCCTAGGATCATAAATCCGATATCACTGTAAAGTTCCGTCTGATTTTTATTTCGGGGTGGCCGGTTGAATCCATCTCCAAGCGCGCGCTGCAAGGATTCTGCAAGTGATTGCCTGTGACCGCCGCACTCAACATAAAAGTTTCGCCAAGCTGGGAGTCCTGTTTCATGCCGAAGCGCCTGCCAAAGGGTGAGATTTGCAACATACTCGCCAAATTCCGAGCTCGGGTTTGCGCCGTACAAGTCGAGAAGGGTTGTCTCGCTCGCCGATCGGCTGGTTTGCATTGAGCGCGCAAGAGTTAGGGGCGTCGTAACTAGTGCCTTGGTAACGCTTGAGAGGTCGAAAATATTGCGATCATCGGCGGTTAACTCGCGCTGATACAAAATATCTGAATGATTTAAAAAACCACAGGCCACATACACATGGGTGTACAGGCCTGAGGATTGAAACGAGCGTACAAGGGATTCTACGTTATCCAACTTCCTCGCCTTCGAATTTTATAACCTTACATACACCTATAACTTTTTCGCCCTCATCAACATTGATAAGACGAACTCCTTGCGTGTGTCGGCTGATCACACCTAGCTCTTCTACGCTGAATCTAACGATCTTACCGCCAGTGGTCATCAGCATGACATCATCCGTATCTGCAACCTGGACAATGCTCACCACTAGACCGTTGCGCTCGCTCAACTTAATAGTGTAAATGCCTTTTCCACCACGCGTTTGTTGGCGATACTCGTCTAAAGGACTCCGTTTGCCGTAACCGTTTTCACAAACAGTAAGTATAGTTGACTCGGCGTCGATGACCTCTAGGCCTATAACGTGGTCATCCTCTTCGCCAAACCGAATTCCAGTCACGCCACGAGCACTTCGTCCCATGGGCCTGATTTCGTCCTCATTAAATCTGATGGCTTTACCTTGCTTTGTCGCCATAACGACATCGCTTTTGCCATTCGAGATGGCGCAACCAATGAGTGAATCCTTGTCTTCTAGCTTAAGGCCGATGATTCCAGTCGCTCTAATGTTGTCGTAGGCCATGAGTTCCGTTTTCTTGACATAACCTTGAGCGGTCGCGCTAATTACAAATTTTCCTTCCGAAAACTCTTTGACTGGCAGAACGCTTACGACTTTTTCGCCCTCTTCTAGCTTGATGAGATTTGCGAAATGCTTGCCTTTGCTGCGTAGCGGCAACTCTGGCACCTGATAAACCTTAATGTCGTATACACGGCCTTTATTCGTGAAGCATAGTAGCGACTGATGATTGGACGAGATGAAAAGGCTCTTCACCATATCCTCTTCCTTAGTCAGCATGCCACTTTTGCCCTTGCCGCCGCGTTTTTGCGCTCTGATTTCGACGATTGGGGTCCGCTTGATATAGCCCGCTTGCGAAATCGTTACGGCTACTTCTTCATCGGCGACCAGACTCTCCATAGTAAGTTCGTCTGCCGCATCGGCGATGATTTCGGTTTTTCGCTCATCCGCAAAACGCTCTCTTAGGTCCTTGAAGTCATCCGTAATAATTTTAGTAACTCGCGCAGGTGTTGCGAGAATGTCTTGCAAGTCGGCTATCAGTGCCATCGTCTCGTTATATTCGGCTATAATCTTGTCTCGCTCAAGTCCTGTAAGCTTGGCCAGTCGCATCTCAAGAATTGCTTTGGCCTGCGTATCGGATAACTTAAATCGCGCCACCAAATCTTGATGGGCCGCATCGGTGTCAGTAGCGCCGCGAATGGTTCGAACCACTTCATCAATATTTTCAACGGCGATCTTTAAACCAAGAAGTATGTGTCCCTTAGCCTCGGCTTGTCTTAATTCGTAAGCCGTTCTTCTAACAACAACTTCCCTACGGTGCAGATAGAATTGCTCAAGCATCTGCTTGAGATTGAGAACCCTTGGCGCACCATTGACGAGGGCGACGGCGTTCACGCCAAAGCTCGTCTGCATCGGTGTTAGCTTATAAAGGTTGTTGAGGATGATGTCGGGGATCTCTCCCTTTTTTAATTCGATGACAACGCGTATTTCGTCCTCAGCAGATTCATCCCGAAGATCCGTAATACCCTCGAGTTTTTTCTCACGAACCAAGTCCGCTATGCGCTCGATCAAGCGCGCCTTGTTAACTTGGTAAGGTATCTCAGTGACGACGATCTGCTCTTTGCCTTGAGATTTTGGTACGGGCTCCACGATTGACCTGGAGCGCATGATGACGGATCCGCGGCCCGTCATAAACGCTTCGCGAATACCCGCCACACCGACAATCTGCCCACGAGTCGGGAAGTCTGGGCCCTTGACGTAAGTCATGAGCTCTTCAATTCGCATCGATGGGTTTTCTATGAGGGCGAGAAGAGCATCCAAAACCTCACCTAAATTGTGTGGCGGGATGTTTGTCGCCATGCCGACGGCGATACCAGAGGCGCCGTTCACCAGAAGCTGTGGCAATCTTGTCGGCAAAACCAGTGGCTCTTCTTCTTTGTTGTCGTAGTTTGGCCCAAAATCTACTGTTTCTTTGTCGATATCGGTTAATAAAAGCTCTGCGGCTTCCTCTAAACGACACTCCGTATAACGCATAGCCGCTGCAGAATCTCCGTCGATAGATCCGAAGTTTCCTTGGCCATCGACGAGCGTGTAGCGCATCGCGAAATTCTGGGCGAGCCGAACGAGGGCCTCATATACGGAACTGTCGCCGTGAGGGTGGTATCGGCCGATAACCTCTCCAACAACACGGGCGCTCTTTAGATAGGGTCGGTTGTGATAATTTTTTAAATTATGCATAGCGAAAAGGATGCGGCGATGCACTGGCTTTAATCCATCCCGAACATCTGGCAATGCACGGGAAACTATAACGGACATCGAGTAATCAAGAAATGCTGTGCGCATTTCCTCTTCTATTTTGATTGGTATCACACTGTTTACGGGTTCCATTTCAACATCCTTACTTTGTCAGTACAGCATCAATAAAACTCAGCGGTCACGACTAGATATCGAGATTTCTAACATTAAGAGCGTTTTGTTGGATGAATTCACGCCTAGGATCGACGTCATCTCCCATCAGCGTCGAGAATAGGGAGTCTGCTTCCATAGCATCTTCGACCTCGACCTGAAGAAGCGTACGGTGCTCGTGCTTCATCGTAGTATCAGCTAGCTGGTCTGGGTTCATTTCGCCAAGCCCTTTGTAGCGCTGCACGTATGCGCCACGACGGCCTTCTTGAACGATAAACTCTTTCAGGTCGGCGAGAGTTCGCAAGACTGTTGGCTGGGACGCCTCATCTCCGCCCTGGTCTGCCGAATCCTCAGCATCGTCTTTCTTTGGCTTCTTCAAACTAATCCAGGTAAATGGTGCCTGAGCAATTTCATCCATTTGTTTTCGTAGTCTTTTGAGCTCGACTATTTCTCCGCTTGCAAAGAAGCCTGCGTCGATTTGGCTGGTTTGTGGGATGTCTCGTTCTCTTGTGTCGATCATCAGCCGGTAGCGGCTGTATTCTTGATCAAAGATCACGTTTAGGTTTGTGTAAGCTCTTGCATCGTGGGTTTTAAGGTCATCACAAACCCTTTTCCCAAGGGCCAAAGCTGACTCCTCACTTGCAAGATTCTGCGGCCCAATGTCTTCGTGTTGAATGATATAATCGACAACCCCTCGGGCGCGGCGGCGACAAGCAAGATCCATGAGCTGGAAATAGCGCTGTAATTTTGTCATCAAGGACTTTAAGACATTGCGATCGATTGCGCGGTTTTGTGCGTCCTTGACTTCAACATTACTAATTCCAGCCTCACTTAGAAAATCTAGCAATGCAGAGTCGTCTTTGAGATAACGTTCAACCTTGCCCTTTTTGTATTTATAAAGCGGGGGCTGCGCGATGTAGAGATATCCTCTCTCAATAATCTGTGGCATTTGCCTAAAAAAGAACGTGAGCAGAAGTGTGCGGATATGTGCGCCGTCGACGTCGGCATCTGTCATCAAGATGATCTTATTGTATCGTAATTTAGTTATATCGAAGTCATCTTTACCAATACCTGTTCCAAGCGCCTGAATAAGTAGTTTGATCTCCTGGCTGGATAGCATTTTATCGTACCGCGCTTTTTCGACGTTCAAAATCTTACCGCGCAGCGGCAGTACGGCCTGAGTTTTTCGGTCACGACCTTGTTTCGCAGATCCACCAGCGGAATCACCCTCGACTAAAAACAACTCACAAAGGCTCGGATCCTTTTCCTGGCAGTCAGCCATTTTTCCTGGTAGCCCAGCAAAATCAAGCGCGCCTTTTCGCCGAGTTAACTCGCGCGCCTTTTTGGCGGCTAACCTTGCGCGCGCAGCATCGATAATTTTCCCAACAATGCGTTTGCCGACTTCTGGATTCTCGTCAAAATAGGTCGTGAGCTTATCTGTAACAAGTTGCTCAACCCAGGGACGAACCTCGGTATTACCTAATTTTGTCTTCGTTTGGCCCTGAAATTCAGGGTTCTTTACTCGAACCGCTACGACGCCGCATAAACCCTCGCGGATGTCGTCACCGGTGATGCCTTCTTTAAATTGCTTAAGGGCACCCGTCTTTTCCGCAAATGTGTTAATAACCCGGGTCAATGCCGCTCTAAGGCCTGTGACGTGGCTACCACCCTCGACAGTATTGATGTTGTTGACATATGAGAAAAAACTCTCTGTGTAAGCATCGGTCCACTGCAGGGAACAGTCGAGTACAAAAACAACTTTGTCGCCGTCTTTTTGTTGGCCTTTAATGGTCATTGGCTTTGAGTGAAGTGGTGTCTTTCCCTTCACTAAATATTCACAAAAAGATGTTAAGCCGCCCTCATATATAAGCTGTAATTTTTGATCTGTTCTTTCATCATTTAAGTTAATTTCAAGACCCTGATTCAAAAATGCAAGTTCACGCAAACGCTTTGCAAGCGTATCAAAATGAAAATTAGTGTCTGGAAAGATCTCGGAATCGGGCCTAAATTTGGTCATGGTTCCGCGGGACTCTGTCGTTCCGATGACTGAGATAGCGCCATCGGGGACGCCGCGCTTATAGCTTTGCATGTGTACTTTGCCGTTTTGTCTGACTTCAACGCGGCACCACTCTGACAAAGCATTTACCACAGACGCACCAACGCCGTGAAGACCGCCTGAAAAAGCAAAAGCCTTATCGTCAAACTTTCCTCCCGCATGGAGTACGGTCATAACAATCTCAAGAGCACTCTTATTGTCTTTTTTGTGGATTTCTACAGGAATACCGCGGCCATTATCTCGAACAGAAACGCTGTTATCGAGATGAATGGTAACGTCGATCTTGGAGCAATGTCCACCCATGGCCTCATCGATTGAGTTGTCGACGATCTCGTAAACTAAGTGGTGGAGTCCGTCGACTGACGTAGATCCAATATACATCCCTGGTCTTTTTCGCACAGCCTCGAGACCTTCGAGAACCTGGATGTTATCTGCGGAGTATGAACTCCCTTCAGGATTTTTTTCGGTGTTATCAACTTCATTCATCGTTCAGCCCCTTCTATGCGCACGTCCGTGTGGTCACATTTTCAACAACAGCAAAGGCACGAAACACATTCTATCCGAGTCACGCGGTAACTTCATGGTTACCAGTGATCGGAACAAGGATATGCTTCGTGCTGCAATCGTTTGGCTCGCCATAAGGCGTCAAAACGATTGGTTCAACCGCGTCTTTAAACTGAAGAGACATCTTTTCAGCTCCGGTAACACTAACAATGTCGGTAATGTACTTACCATTGATCGCAATGTCACATTTAGCTCCATGATATCCTTCAAGACCTATGCGCTCTCGACTCTCGGAATGCGCGGTATTCTTTGAGCTAAGGGTAAGTGATGCATCCGAAAAGCTCAACTGCAAAACCCTGCTTTTATCTGCTGCTAACAAAACACGTCGCGTGACACTTTTCATATGGTTTGTGTTCATTAAAACACCACGTTGCTTAATTTCCGGTATAACGGCCGTGTAGTTTGGATATTTAACCGCCGAGAGTCTGACGAAAATCTGATAATTAGGTACTTGAGCAACAAGTGTTGTTTGGTCATCGGAGATACTCAATGTTACGGAGTCAAAACCCTCAGTAGCCAACCTAGCGAGCTCAGATAAAGCTCTTTTTGTAAGGCTCACACCCGATTTTAAGAAAGCGTCTGGCATGTCAATTCTGATATCGCAAAAGGATAACCTGAAAGAGTCAGTGCCAACCATTCGAAGACACGATTTATCCGATTGAGGTCGGTGTAAAAATGCGACAGTTCCGTAATTTCGAGGGGAATCGGTGGCAATACACGATCCCACTTGCTCGATCATATAGGCTAATTTACTAACTGGCACGACAGCTGTATTTTCATAATCAACCATCGGTGATTCGCGCCACGTCGCTTCCTCAACAATGGGAAGTTTCATGGTAAACTCCCGATTTGGACCCGCACTAACCTTAAGATTTGACCCGTCACGCTCTAGTAGAACTGACCCCTCGGGCAATTCTCTGGCGAGATCTGAGAATAATTTGGCCGGCACAAAAACCACACCTTCTCGAGTTATCTCACAAGGTAGGTCATTAAAAATCGCCAGCGCTTGATCAGCGGCCGCGACATATAGGCGACCTTTTCTAGCATTCAAGCCCACGTGAGCCAGATTTCTGTCGGCCATGGCGCCCTGAACTCTAGCCATAGCTAGGCTCAATAAGTTTCGGTCGATTGTTAGCTTTAGAGTCATGTCATTATCCTCTTTGTGTTGCCGTATAGGTGGTCGATTCCCTATAGTTTTGTATTCATCAATCTTTCTTAAATATTGGTATTAGTAGTTCCGAATCTCGCCCTGTGCGTATCTTTATAAGCATCTGTTTTCATTAAATAAAAACAAAAAAATATCATAGGGCAGGCTGTGTACAAGACTGTCGCTCGACGCAGGAATACTTGTTCACAACTGATGCGCGGCCAAAACAATTCATCCGGCACCCACAATTGATTCCCTGGTTTATGACCAGGTTAGTAAAAGGTTTACCCACAACTAATCCACACTTACTCATCATTAAGATAGGTGCTCCAAGTTACGTTGCAGTGAGTCTACGACAGCGCGCAGATCCAAATTCGAAACGATAGCAGACTCAATTTTTTTGACGTTATGGAGCACTGTTGTGTGATCTTTACCGCCGAATTTTTGACCTAGCTCTGGCAATGAAGCAGGCGTTAATTTACGCGCTAAAAACATGGCTATTTGCCTTGGGTGCGCGACAGCGGCGTGCTTCTTTTTTGACTTCAAATCAGCGATTTTGATTTTGAAATGTTCAGCGACTGTTTTCTGAATATCTTCGACGGACAGTTTTTTTGGCGCTTCGGCGACGAAGAAATCCTGGAAAATCGATTGCGCTAGGGAAAGAGTAATCGGTACATCATCAAATTCGCTGAACGCGCGGAGACGTAGCACTGCTCCCTCAAGTTCTCGAATGTCCTTTTTCTTATGCCTCGCAATGTATTCGGCAACATCATGATCAAGCTTGATACCGAGGGCGTCAGCTTTTCTAATAAGGATCGCGATGCGGTGTTCGACATCGGGCGGCTGAATGTCTGCAATTAACCCCCACTGAAATCGATTGCGAAGGCGGTCTTCAATATCGGGAATAGATTGCGGCAGGACATCCGATGTCATTACGATCTGTTTTTTTGCGCCGTAAAGACTGTTGAACGTGTGAAAGAATTCTTCTTGCGTGGCCTTTTTACCGCCAGATATAAATTGAACGTCATCGATGAGTAGCACGTCACAACTGCGGTACTTTTGCCGAAACTCCATCGTTTTTCCAAAACGGATGCAGTAGATCATCTCATTCATGAAACGCTCTGAAGTTATGTATGCGACATTTGCGGCAGGGTTTCGTCGTATCACCTCATTACCGACCGCGTGCAATAAGTGTGTTTTACCAAGGCCGGAGCTACCACACAAAAAGAGAGGGTTGTAGGACTTTCCAGGTTGGCTGGCCACCGCCTGACATGTTGATAGGGCGAATTGGTTGCTTGAACCTTTTACAAAATTTTCAAAGGTGTAGAGAGGATTAAGATGACCTTCATGATTTTGTTTTGTCATCGTCGGTTTGGTATCGTCCGCAAAGTTTCCGGCGGTTGGTGTCACAGCGTAGTCGCAAGTTTCCGGCTCCTCATCGACGCCTTCGATGGGATTGAGCGTGTCAAATTGAATGAAGTACTGATCAAGACCTAGTTCGGCTTTAATCTTTTCGATGAGCGGTAGATAAGAATCGTGAATCCGCTGATAGAAGAGGATATTCGGGGCTTTGATGAACAATTGGTTTGCGGATACGTTTGTGCACTCAAGAGGAGCGACCCAAGTCGTGTACTCTTGGTTTGGAAGTTGCGCTTTGATGGCCTGTTTGATGAGTTCCCAAGGGGTGATGTTGGCTGGCGATGTCATGCGGTGATTTGCCTCGGTTGAAATATGTTGCCAGGTTATCGATAGCGACCGCGGGTTGAAAAGACATGTGCCTTTGGTAGGCGAGGCCTTGTTTCGTGATTCCCTAGATCGCGTAATTTAGTGGGGGCAACGTAGCAGAGGAGGGGCGGTTGGGCAAGAAACTATTTTCCTTTATTTTTTTGAGGAAAGTCAGTATGTTATAAATTATGGACGTTTCAAAAAAATATGAGTTATCCACAAGTTTATGAATAAATTTTTAATCCAGTTTAGCTATTTATTGGTTTTAAATTTTGAGCTCGTGATTTTCATGGTCGGTGGAATGTACGGTGGATTTTATCTTAATAAGCATTATCCAATAGGAGCAAACTGGCTTGTTATAACAACGCCACTTTCGTTGCTACTGTGTGGGTACCTGGTTTTTCGGTATTTGGTGAAAATCATAAAAGACGAACAAAAAAAAACCGAGCAAGAAATGTCGGATCGTAGTGACACCAAACAATGATGGATTTCGTCAATTTTGCAGAATCATCGGGGGCGAGACTGTTCGTTGCCGTTATTGCGTTGTCATGCACTATAGCTGTGTTTTTCCACCCGACTATTGTTGGGGGTTTTTCGTGTGGCGCGCTGGCGTTTTGCTTAGCGGCCGTAAGCTTAGAACAGATCTCTCGTAGAGCTCTTCAGCTGGGGGATGTTCGAGGTGGCATCAAAAGCGGCTTTTTGTGGGTTGCGGTTAAATTTTGCGGGCCCGCCGGCGCTATTTTTTATGGCATTTGGAGAGGTTTTTCGACGGTCGCGCTGATAGTGGGGATCTTTACGAGTCTTGCGATTTTTGTCCTGATATTGTGGCTGTCGCAGGGACGAGGGGCAGTGGGCCCAAAACTTTGAAGTAGAAATTTTTTAGGCTAATTAGCGTGAAATTCGTTGAGGTTGTTTGCTGATTGCGTTAAATCTTCGGGCTCAATGTTTCGTTGTTCGATGACATACGGATAATTTGTCTCTTTATCTGAAGCTTTCGCGGAGTTTGTATGTTCCGAATTTTTGTTGTCTTTGGCTTGTTTTTAGCTTCCACCAAGGCTTTTGCAGCTGGTGGAATAGTTAATTGGTATGACGAAGCCTACCGATTGGTCAGCGGGGCGTCCTATGATGGGCACGTTGCGGAACGCGTTGTTGTGTTGGCGGGCGGTCTGTTTACGCTCGCGGTTTGCACGATTTTAGGGCTTATCTACAAAACCAGCGTCGCGCGACTCGGAGACGATGTTGCGCCGGATGGCAAATTTTCGGTGCGCACGTTAATCGATATGGCTATGGATCTCGTGGTTGGCCTAAGTAAAGAAAATCTTGGGGACAAATGGCGTGCCCACGCCCCGCTGCTCGCGGGGATCTTTATGTTCATTTTAGTTAGTAATCTCGGGGGTTTAGTTCCCGGGTTGGCGCCGGCTACGGAGAATATATCGGGCAACCTTGCGATGGGGTTAACCGTATTTTTAGTATATAATTTCGCGGGTTTCAAGGAGCATGGCTGGCACTATCTCCAGCAGTTCACCGGACCGATGTTGGCGATTGCCCCCATTATGGTCGTGATTGAACTCATTGGGCATTTGGTTCGTCCTATAAGCCTTAGCTTACGTTTGATGTGTAATGTTTTCGCAGACCATCTGCTTCTAGGGATTTTCACTTCAAATGTTCCATACATAATTATCCCGTCAGCACTTATGTTTTTTGGTTTGCTCGTAGCGCTAGTGCAGAGCTATTTGTTCACTTTGTTGACGAGCATTTATATTTCCATGGCCGTTTCTCACGACCACTGAGTTTGGTTTGTGAGTTGGTTTAACTAATTGTTTTTATTGATTTAATGAGGTGATTTGTGAGATTTTCTAAGTGGGTCGCTGTGCTTTTTGGTGTTCTTGTGAGTGGTGTTGCTCTGGCTGAAGGAGACGCTGCTGCAGCTAGTTCGGCAAATGGTTTAGTAGCTATCGGCTCTGCCCTGGCTATGGGATTAGCGGCGATCGGTGCGAGCGGTGGCCAAGGCCGTACCGCAGGTTCTGCGCTTGAGGGTATTGCTCGTAACCCAGGAAGCCGTCCGGCAGTTTTCGGCGCCCTCCTGTTGTCGCTGGCGTTCATTGAGCTTTCGGCTCTTCTTGGTTTCGTAATCGGCTTCCTATGGTGGCTAAAGTAATTTCGAGTTCTATTCACGAATGGAGCCAGCACTTTCGGGTGCTGGCTTTTTTGTTTCACGTGGAACATTGCGCTGAGGGTGGACGGTGTTTCACGTGGAACATTCTGCGAAACTTTCAAAATCTAACTAGCAACCGAATAATCTTTTGGTATACTCGCCGACGAAATTAAACGAATTCTCGGAGGAACGATGGCTCGCATTATCGCCGTCTCGAACCAAAAAGGCGGTGTTGGCAAGACAACAACGTCAGTAAACCTCGCCGCATCATTAGCTGCAGCTGAAAAAAAGGTTCTGCTCGTTGACCTTGATCCCCAGGCAAACGCGGGCAGTGGACTTGGAATATCACCAGAGAGTGTGCAGGCTAGCATGTACCACGTTCTGGTTGACGAGGTGTCCATCAAAAGCGCCATTCTACATACCGAGCTTAAGTGCCTGAACTTAGCTGCCGCCAATCAGGATCTTATCGGAGCGGAAATCGAGCTTGTGACAGCGATTGGTCGAGAAGTTCGCCTCAAGGACGCCCTGGCTCAAGTTAATGATATCTACGACTACATAATCATAGATTGTCCCCCTGCGTTGGGGATACTGACAGTGAACGCCCTGACGGCAGCGCATTCAGTGTTGATACCGATGCAGTGCGAATACTACGCGATGGAGGGCCTTAGCCAACTTCTAAAGACTGTTGGTCTAATCAAACGACGACTAAACCCAGATCTTGAGCGAGAGGGCATTCTTTTAACCATGTATGATCGTAGAAATAACCTCTGTCATCAGGTTGAACAGGACATTCGGACCCACTTTCAGGGCGAGGTTTTTGGAACCGTTATTCCCCGTAATGTTAGGCTTTCTGAGGCCCCATCTCACGGCAAGCCGGTAATACTCTATGACATCAACAGCACCGGCGCGATTGCGTATATGGAGATCGCCCGTGAGATCATACGCCGCCAGACAAAGCGCTTGTCAGATAAAAACCAAGCCAATAGCGAGAAAAACGCGACACCCGCATTAAATCATGAGGGACTTAACGTATGAATATGAAGCCAGACTTGCGCGCCAGAAAACCATCACTGGGTAAAGGCATAACGTCGCTTTTAGGCGGCTTTGAGGCGGAGCCTAATACTCCGACGGCTGAAACTCGCAGGGGTGTCGAAGGGGCGGTTGCCAAAGATGTTGCGAAGTACAGCGTGGTTGAAATTCCCCAGGACCAGATTGAGGTTAATCCGCACCAGCCGCGAAGAATCTTTAACGAAGCTGAGCTGAAGGCTTTAGCCGCCAGTATCAAGGTCGATGGAGTCATTCAGCCCGTAACGGTCACGAGGTCAGCCACTCCGGGCAAATATATGCTGATTGCCGGTGAGCGACGTCTCCGCGCTAGTAAGATGGCCGGTCTCGAGAAAATACCCGCTCTAATTCGCGAGCCCATGACAGACCAGGAACAACTGCGGGTAGCTCTGATTGAAAACATCCAGCGCCAAGATTTGAACGTTGTGGAGGAGGCTGAGGCCTACCAATCGTTGATAGACGATTTTGGCTTAACACAAGAACAGTGTGCTGAAAAAGTAGGCAAAGAACGGTCTACTGTAGCCAATATTCTACGAATTCTTCTGCTACCTAAAGAAGTCCGGGACGATTTGGTAGAAAATCGCCTAACAATGGGCCATGGACGAGCGCTTCTATCCCTTGAAGATAGAAAACTGATTCTAAGGGCGCGGGATATTATTATTAAAAAGGGCCTAAATGTTAGGCAGTCCGAGCAGCTAGTTAAGAATTACAAGTCAAATGCCGCTAATCCCGGTGGCGCCTCCATCAAAGATGCCGCTGATTTAGAGTACCTTGCCGAATCGTTGAGGGCGGCCCTCAAGACCAAGGTCAAAATCTCAGGAAGTGGCGCCAAGGGGAAGATCGAGATCTCATACTTCTCGTCATCGGAGCTCGAGCGACTTCTTAGTATGCTTGGTATGAAATTGAGCTGAGACCACAGAACTCTCAAGTAAAACTTAGTTGCAGCACAATGGGTTCTGAGTTATCACACCAACCTCAAAACTAGGTTGTTCCTCAGTTTATTTTTGCTCTTTAGGTTGGCGCTGATATGAGTCAATTAAATCTAAAACCAGATCCGATTGTTCTTGGAGTTCAAGCAGTAATTTTTCTCGCGAACATGTTTGTCGTCAAGAAATTGATGCTCGAGCCGTACCTGTCGTTAAGCAGCAGGCGTGAGGCGCAAACCGGCGGCAGTCAAGATTCGGCACAAAAGTTATTACTTGAAGCTCAGAGCCTTGAGACGAAAATCACGGAAAGAATGCGCGCCGCTCACAAAGATGCGGCTCAGGTTCGTGACGCTATAAAAAAAGAAGCTTCTGATAAACGCGCGGCCCTTTTAGCAAAAGCCGAATCCGAAGCGAAAGCGGACCAAGTAAAAATCGAGTCAGCCATTACGGACAATTTAAAAGAAGAGCGTTCTCGAAAAGAAGAGACGATAAAACTAATCGGCGATCAATTCTTTGCTCAGGTGACGCACTAAACTTAGTCGGAGTTGTTGTGGACCATCATCTTAATTTTTTCAGCGCAATTGGTATTCCCTACTTTAATTTTTTCGTGTTTGTTGCTGCGTTCGTTTTTTTGTTCCGTAAGCCACTTCTTGAAATGGTTGCAGCAAGGCGACAAAATTATTTGAGCGCGTCGAAAGAAGCGGCCCAGGCCCTGGATGCAGCCAGAAAAGCATTTGATGAAGTCAAACAAAGGTTTGACGCTTTAGATAGGGATCTTGCGGATTTCAGAAAGCAGAGTGAGTCTGCCGCACACGATGAGGCGCGACGTATGATCGATGAAACCGAGCGTTTCACACGTCAGCTCAAAGAAGAGACCGCTCGAATGGCGAAAGAAGCCGTTGAGAGAGCTCGCGTTGAGCTTCGCGGGGAAATCGTCGAAGCGGCGAAGGGACTCGCAGCGACACGAATATCAAAAGAGCTCGACGCCGCAGCAAAAGAAAAAATTTTGAAGTCAAAAATAGCCTCCGCTGCAGCTATGAGCGCGCAGTGAGTACTACAGCCAACGGAGCACACAGCTGACATGAGTTCTAACTTAATTGCAAACCGTTATGCGAAGGCCCTGATGAAGCTGACTGAGGGCCAACCTGCTTTATCGGAAAAAGCACTGGGTTTTTTGCAGGCTTGTAATGAGCTATTTGAAATGCCGGAAGCTAGGACGGTTTTGAAAAGTCCGGTCATGCCTTCAGACCTTAAAAAAGCCGTTTTAAATTTGGTTGCGCAAAAGACCGATTCGGTCAAAGACTTAGGCGGGTTTGCCGATCAGGTCGTTGACGCCGGAAGAACAACGCTCTTGCCTGAAATTTTTAAAGCATACAAACACATGCTTGATGAGAAGCGCGGGGTTGCTGAGGCTACAGTTATTACGGCCGAACCGATTTCAGACGCCATCAAGAAAGAGCTTACAGGCGCTTTGGAGAAGATATTCCAAAAGAAAATCAATGTACAAAGTGAGATTGATAAAGAGGTTTTAGGTGGCGTAGTTGTTCGGGTAGGCAACTATACCATAGACCTTAGTTTGAAGAATCGTTTGAATTCCGTTGCCGAATTCGCGCAGCGCTAATGAAAGGATAGTTGAAGCATTATGGATAAGATCAGAGTTGAGGAAGTCAGCAAGATCATCAGCGAGCGTATCAAGGGCTTTGGCCAAAAGGCAGAGCTTGTTGAAACGGGCACAGTACTCACAGTGGGAGACGGTATTGCGCGCGTTTATGGCCTTGAGGGCGTGAAGGCGGGCGAGCTCGTCGAGTTTCAAAATGGCGTACGAGGCGTTGTTTTGAACCTTGAGGAAGACAACGTCGGCGTCGCCGTTCTTGGAAAGACCGATGAAATCCAGGAAGGCCATAGCGTTAAACGTCTAAATGAAATCAACTCTATTCCAATTGGTCGAGGCCTCCTTGGGCGTGTTGTTGATGCTTTAGGTAATCCTATTGACGGTCAGGGCCCACTAAAGACGGATGAGCGCGGCAAAGTTGAAGTGAAGGCCCCAGGGATCATTGCTCGTAAGTCTGTGCATGAACCACTTCAAACAGGGATCAAGGCTATTGATGCGATGGTTCCGATTGGTCGCGGTCAGCGCGAGCTTATCATTGGAGACCGTCAAACTGGAAAAACAGCTGTAGCCATCGACACTATCATTAACCAAAAAGGCAAAGGCGTCGTTTGCGTTTACGTTGCTATCGGCCAAAAAGCTTCGACCGTTGCTCAAGTCGTGGACAAGCTAAAAAAAGCAGGCGCCATGGATTACACGATTGTTGTTGCGGCAACAGCGCTTGACCCGGCCCCAATGCAGTTCCTTGCCCCATACTCGGGATGCCGACTTGCCGAATATTTTAGAGACAAGGGCGAACACGCGGTTATTTTCTACGACGATCTCTCTAAGCAAGCCGCGGCATACCGCGAATTGTCGTTGCTTCTTCGTAGACCTCCTGGCCGTGAAGCTTATCCGGGCGATGTGTTCTACCTTCACAGCCGACTTCTTGAGCGCTCCTGCAAGCTAAACGATGAATTGGGTGGCGGGTCTATTACTGCGTTCCCGATTATCGAAACTCAGGCGGGAGATATTTCCGCATATATTCCTACAAACGTAATTTCTATTACGGATGGTCAGATCTTCCTAGAAGCTGATCTGTTCTTCTCGGGCATACGCCCAGCCATCAACGCCGGCCTTTCAGTTAGCCGGGTGGGCGGTTCCGCTCAGGTTCCTGCTATGAAATCGGTTGCGGGTAATTTGCGACTCGAGCTAGCACAGTATCGTGAGTTGGCCGCATTTGCTCAGTTCGGCTCTGACTTGGACGCGGCAACGCAAAGAGCTCTAAATCGAGGCGCGCGTTTAGTTGAGATTTTAAAACAAGGTCAGTACGTACCGATGCACGTTGGTCTGCAGGTCGCGATCATGTACGCTGCAACGAAAGGCTATCTCGACACGGTTGAAGTATCTCAGGTTCTAGCCTTTGAAAAGGGTCTCGCCGACCACCTCAACGCGAAGTATTCACCGCTTCTGGCCAAGATCGAACAGCGCGCCAAGTTAGCTGACGTCGAAGCCGATCTCAAAAAAGCTATTGAAGAGTTCGCGAAAGGGTTCAAGCCAAATGCCTAACTTAAAGGACATTAAGCGTCGTATCGTCAGCGTGAAAAACACGCAGAAGATTACGCACGCCATGAAGCTCGTCTCGGCCGCAAAATTTGCGAGAGCAAATCACGCGGTATTGGCAGCTCGTCCATATGGAGACCACTTTGCTGACATGGTCAACAAAGTCGTTTTGGCAGCTGGCGATGTCGTGACACCCCTCACAGAGGTGCGGACGTCGAGCAAGCGAGAACTTCTCGTACTCGTCTCAACTGATCGCGGTCTTTGCGGCAGTTTAAACTCCGCACTATTTAAGGTGGCTACTCGTTTTGTGAAAGACAAGGCTGATGCTGGCGTTACGCTTGATACGATGGCATGGGGACGGCGAGCGTCCATGTTCTGCAAGAAGCTTAAGTGGAACATGCTTACTGACAAAGAGAAAGTGACCGAGCGTCCGAAGTATGAAATGGCAGAGTCGTTGGCCGATGAGCTTGTAAGCAAATTCGGAGAAGGCACTTATGATTCAGTTCATGTGGCCTTTGTTGAGTTTAAAAGCGCCCTTAGTCAAGTGCCTGTTATTAAGCAGTTGCTTCCCGTTGTTCCTTCTAAGTCGTCTCAAAACAGTGATGTTAGCAGTCATATTATCATGGAGCCCGTGGCTGCTAAGCTGATTGGGCCCGTGCTAGAGAGGCTTGTGGTGGCTCAAACTTTCAGGATTTTACTAGAAGCTGCAGCCAGTGAACACGGCGCACGCATGACATCAATGGACTCAGCGACGAAGAACGCGAAAGAGGTTATTCGAAAGTTGACGTTGCAGTACAACCGCGGTCGTCAAGCAGCGATTACTAAAGAGCTGATCGAGATTACAAGTGGTGCTGAGGCCCTGTAGTTCTAAGGGCTCGAAGTTTTTAGTGTGAATTTGAGTATGAATAAATAACAAATCTCCCAGAGGAGAAGGATATGACAGCCGCAGTAGGAAAAGTAGTTCAGGTAATGGGCCCAGTTGTAGACGTCGAGTTTCCCCAAGGACAGCTCCCAGCTATTTACAATGCGCTTAAATTGACAAACAAAGAGATCAACAGCAGCTCTGACAACTTAGTTTTGGAAGTTGCTCAGCACTTGGGCGAAAACGTTGTTAGAACGATTGCGATGGATACGACAGACGGTCTGGCTCGAGGTGTTGCCGTTAAAGATACTGGCGAGCAGATCACCACTCCTGTTGGTCGCGAAGTTCTAGGAAGAATCTTGAACGTTATCGGAGATCCCGTTGACGAAGCCGGACCGGTTACAACGAAAAAACGATATCCGATTCACAGATCTGCTCCAAAATTTACAAGTTTATCAACCCAGATTGAGATTCTTGAGACCGGAATTAAGGTCGTAGATTTGATTGCCCCTTACGCAAAAGGCGGTAAGGTCGGATTGTTCGGCGGAGCCGGTGTAGGAAAGACCGTTTTGATCATGGAGTTGATCAACAACATTGCAACGCAGCACGGCGGTTTCTCCGTATTCGCCGGGGTAGGTGAGAGAACTCGCGAGGGTAATGACCTTTATCACGAAATGAAGGAGTCTGGCGTTATTTCAAAAACGGCACTCGTTTACGGGCAAATGAATGAGCCGCCCGGAGCCCGCGCCCGCGTTGCATTGACAGGCCTCTCGATCGCAGAATATTTCCGCGATGAAGAGAACCAGGATGTTCTTTTATTCGTCGATAATATTTTCCGGTTCACCCAAGCAGGATCAGAAGTTTCGGCGCTTCTTGGCCGTATTCCGTCAGCGGTGGGCTATCAGCCGACTCTCGCTAGTGAAATGGGCGAACTTCAAGAGCGTATTACCACCACAAAGAATGGCTCCATCACATCAGTACAGGCGATTTACGTGCCGGCTGATGATTACACTGACCCAGCTCCAGCGACGACGTTTGCCCACTTGGATGCATCGACCAACCTAGAGCGAAAAATTGCAGAGCTTGGGATTTATCCAGCCGTTGACCCATTGGCGTCGAGCTCAAAGATTCTTGATCCGCAAGTTGTTGGAGCTGAGCACTACGGTGTTGCGCGAAAAGTTCAGTCGATTCTTCAACGCTATAAAGATCTTCAAGATATCATCGCCATCCTCGGTATGGACGAGTTGTCAGATGAGGACAAGCTAACGGTTGCGAGAGCTAGAAAAATTCAGCGCTTCTTTAGCCAGCCATTCACAGTTGCCGAGCAGTTCACGGGAAACAAAGGCAAATACGTGAAACTTGCCGATACTGTTAAGGGCTTCAAAATGATTTGTAATGGCGAAGCCGACCATATTCCTGAACAGGCGTTCTTGTATGTCGGAACCATCGAAGAGGCGTTTGAAAAAGCCGCTTCTATGAAGTAATCGCACCCACAGTGGAGTGACCGCATGTCGGATAAACAGCTACAGGTTAAAATTCTCTCCCCCGACCGGATATTGTTCCGGGGCCCAGCTAACTCGCTCGGCCTACCAGGCGAACTTGGCTATATGACTTTGTTGCCCGGACACGCCGCCATGGTAGCAGCCCTCGACATTGGAGCCTTAGATTTAGCGAAAGACGGTGGGGGTTCGGAAAAGCTCTTTATAGCCGGGGGGTTCGTTGACGTCTCTTCGGAAGGTGTGACGGTCCTAGCCGACGTTGTTGAAAAGTCAGGCGAAATAAATGTTGAGCGTGCAAAAAAAGCATTATCTCGTGCAGAGGATCGGCTAACCCGAAAATCAGCGTCGGACCACACGCTTGATTTACCGAGAGCACTCGCGGCGAAGAAGAGAGCCCAGGCCCGCCTGGAACTTGCCGGCGTATTAAAGCAAGGACACTAGTCGAGTCATCGTTACGTGATAAAGCCGACGGAGCACAAGGACATGAACCTCGCGAGCTCTCGTGCAAACCCGCATGAACGGCAAATTATTTGGGACGGTTTGGGCCTCTCATCCCCCTTCTCAGGCATCGGTTATTATGGCTCACGTCTTTATGAAGCCTGCGTCGAGTCTGGAAGAAGACTGCGCGTCACAACCTTTGGCAAGGATGTGCCGCCGTTTGTTGACGCAAACCAGTTACTTACTATTGATCCTTTAAAAGTAGCCCCCTTTGGGACCCGTAATTTTTTTGCTAAAGCGGGTAGGCTTAAGCCTGTTTTTTCGAGCCTGTGCTATCACGAGATAAAGCGGCATTATCCAGCAGTAACTTATCACGGGCTAAGCAATATTAACCTCCCGGTTTTTGTTAAGCCGCGTGCGCAAGACAGATTTGTCATAACCATTCACGACATTATTCCTTTTTTAAAAAAGGATCTTTCGCCGCTCTCCATTCAGACGCGGATTCTCTTGCCGCGCGTCATGGGATTGGCTAATGCAATAATAGTTCCGTCGTATTGGACTAGGAAAACATTACTGGATGTCTTTGGTGGTGCTCATGAGTCTAAAATTCACATTATACCCAATGGCACAGTGACCCCTGCTCACCAGTTATTGGAGCGGGCAGCAGTCGCCAACGAAGTGACTTGTGATGTGTTATCAGTTGCACGAGGTGAGGCATACAAGAGGCTTGAGCTTGTGCTGGAGATCGCCAGGGCTCTGCCCACGCTCAGTTTTAATATCGTAACGGATCGTGCTGGCCAGGTCCGTTTGGCTGATCCGCCTAAAAATGTCAAAATATTCTGCGCAATCAAGCCAGCCGAATTAGCTCAAATGTACCAGACGTCTAGGGTTTTTCTTCACACATCTCTCTTTGAGGGATGGTGCCTGCCAGCCGCCGATGCCGTCATGGCGCGACGCTTTGTCATCTATGTGAAGGGGACAGGAATTGATGATGTGTGCGCATTTGCTTCGGACCGTTGCCTCGCCTTGGAACCGGAGGCGTCCCTAGATAGTTGGGTTGAAGCGGTCAGGTCAAATGTCGCACAGTTTCAGGAACCATCGGCCTCGGCCCACAAGGTAACCGAGCTGCCAACTTGGCGGAGTTGCGCTGAAAAAACTCTTAAAATTTACGATTCGCTGCTATAATAGCGGTTGTCCAAAAATCGATTTCATATCGCAGCACATTGATTTTGTTGGAGGTAACATGTCATTAGCTCAAGCAACAAGGCGGGCAGCACTCATCACCGGCGCCGCAGGCAGTGTTGGCAGCAGAGTGATGGAGCACCTCGCTCAACAACACAAAGCCCTAATCGGGCTCTACCGCAACAAACTACCAGCAAGTCACAAAAACGTTCTGCCGCTCTGCTGCGATCTCTTAGCCCCGGAGTCTTTACTTGCGCCGTTGAAGTCTACGGATACTGTGATTCATCTTGCTTGGCATGGTGGTGTGCTGGGGTCCACGCAGAAGTCGGAAATATCAGACGGAGAAATTGCTCAGTCGCCAAACGTTATTATGACGCAAAACATTGTGCGAGCAATGGAACGGGCCAATGCCCGCAAGATCGTATTATTGAGCTGGGTTGGCGTTGATAGAAAAGCTAAAAGCCCGATGCTTCGGGAAAAATATTGGGCTGAAAACGTGGTTATTAATTCCTCGATTCCAGAAAAGATAATTATTCGTGCGGGCGTCATTAGTGGGTGTGGTTACGATGCTGATTTTTTTAGAGCTGCGGGATCACTAACAAAGTGGCCGTTATTGTTGCCGTTACCTCGCCAAACAAATGGCCTTGTTTTGACTACAATGACCGATATTATCTGGGCCATCGACGAGGCATTAAAGGTCGTAACGAATAAAGATCAGTATTGCCGGATCGTCGATCTGACGTCTACAGCCCCATCATCAGGCGCAGAATTACTTCGCGCCATTGATACAAAAGTTAGAGGCCGAAGTCGCCTAACCATGGGCGGTTATTTCGGAGATGTCTTATTTCGGTGGGCTGAGAAGAAGTTTGGCACAGCGAAGATAGACGAACCAAAGCTCACGGATTTTTTTGCTGCCACAACCCTAGCTTCCAGAAGTCCCGCTGAGGGGTTACCGCCCACTACAACAGGACTGCAAATCGGACACAAAGTCGATTTGAATGCAGCTTTATAAACCGCCCCTTTTGTTTAATGGCCTAATCGGAAACGTCAAGCCGCATTTACTTTATCTAGCTCTCGTCGGCGTGATTGGTGTTTTTTTCTCTATTGGCTATTTATACCCCGACGAACATTTTCAGATCATAGAATTTGCAAATGCAGCTATTGGCAGAGGCTCATTTGATAAGCTGGCTTGGGAATACGGCAGTCGCATTCGTCCGTGGCTGCAGCCGTGGTTTGCGGCTATTCCGCTAAAGTTGGGGTTCTTTGTTTCTGATAGTCCGTTCGTCGCGATTAAATTTGTGAAAGCGCTCTCCGCGTTTTTTGTTCTCGTGGCCACGAGTTATTTTTTGAGATGTGGAAACTATGACGTAGATGGACTTAATCCGAAAGAAAGACAGTTGGGCGGCGTTCTCCTCGCAACGTCCGTTCTGTTATCACAGATGGTCGCCAGCACGAATTCCGAAATTTTTGCGGCAGCTTGGCTAATGTTGCTTTTGGGTTATACGGGTAGAAATTTTGGCCCAGATAGAAATGAAAAATCGGCCCAGCATTTTTGGTGTGGATGTTTGAATGGGGTAATGTTCTTCTCCAGATTTCAAATGGGTTTTGTATATGCCGCGCTAGGCTTTTGGCTTCTAGTCATCAGACGATCTTCGTTAAAGCATTTGTCGATTAACGTCCTTGGATTTTTGACGGCTTCGCTCGCATTCGTCTTGCTTGATTCATATATGTATGGTGGTTTTGTTGTCACGCCGGCGAATTATTTTCACGCAAATATTATTGAAGGAGTCGCTAGTCGCTTTGGCATCTCACCGTGGTATGCCTATTTTTTTGAATTCGGGACGTCTGGCCGACTAGTGGGTGGATTTTTATCGTTCGCAACTCTAACCGTCATGGTATTTGTCCGCCCTAAAAGCCTGTTGACTTGGATTTTTTGGTTTTTTGTTTTTGGTCATAGTGTCGTTGCCCACAAAGAGGAGCGATTTTTGTTCCCCGTTTTGATCGTGACGCCCGTGTGTTGGCCGCTGATGTTTGGCTTGGTGTCGAAAGTGGTCAAAAAAACGGATTCTGGAAAAGTATTCTGGCCTGTTCGAGTTCTTGTTGCTGTTAGTTGCTTATTTGGTTTGATTACTGCGTTCAGGCCCAGGGGACAGAAATATGGAGTTCTAGAGTATCTCGATTCGATTGGACGTGCGCAGCATCAAGCCGTTTGCTTAGACTGGGACGTGAAAGACCAGCCCAAGTCGGGCGAGCGGGTGCCGATCGTTCCGGCGTTTTATCAGTCACCTTATGTGCAAGTCATGTTTCCACAAGATCTAGATCACGCAAATAAAAGAACTGGTGGTTGTGCAGATGATCCAGCACGTCAAGTCTGGTACACCGCTAAGAAGACCTCACCAGAGGTATATTTTTCAAGCCTTAAAACATCCGACGCATCACTGACGTGCCAGACGACTAATAACATTGATTTGGTGATCGTCGACCTAATCTCTAGCGACAGAGTCCATGCGTTCATACATAAAACGGGAGTGAACGGCGAGCAATTGTATCTTTGGGCCTGTCGCAGAACATAAATAAAAGAGCGCGCCAACAATCGGTAGTTGGCGCGCTCCCGAATTCTCAAAAATCAGATCGATTTCGTCTCCGAATTGGAGCGCAGGAATGCAGGCAAATCAAGATCATCAAGATCGAGGCCAGCACCGCCCTTTGTCGCGCCAAATTCCGGCTGATCGAAGGCATTCATTTGCTCAGCGAGTGCTAGAGCCTCATCAATTCGTCGATCGATTTCATCTGATACCACATCAGGCGTTGGGGGATCAAAGTCCCATGATGCCGTCACATCCTTAATGGCTCCAGCGCGGTAATCACTGGCAGGAGCAATGGTCCCCTCGTCAGAGGCAAATACCATGTCAGCGACGGTTTTACTGGCGTTTATGGAGGCCTCAGTAGAAACACTATTGTTTGTAGGGATCTCAGAGGTCTCATGAGCAAAAGCGTCATCAGCGAATTCGGCTGCTGAATTAGAAACGTCATCAGGCTGATCGAATACGCTAGCGTCAGCGTAGCCGTGACTTGAGTATTGGGTATGAACACTCGTTTGTTCCGATTCATCTAATGTGTCGAGGCATTCATCGAATGTCCAATCGGCAAGCGATTGTGCTTCGGCGGCAGCATCCACTCGGCAGGGCTCCACTGAGGGCTGAGTCACGGCTTCAACGTTTTGAAGATGTTGAGCTGGTGCAGCTGCCACGGGCGACACTGCGGGCACTTCTCTGAACTCCGGCATACTGGCGGGCGCGACAGGCGTTTGTACCGGGCCGCGGCTGGGTAGAACCGTAGATTGCGTCGAGGTTAGGCTGTTTGAGTACACATGACTGGCCTGATTTTGAAGACGCGCTTCGAAGGCTTGCGAACTCGTTGAAGCAGCTGGAGTTGCGGCCTGATTCACCATGGGAGTGGGTGCTTGAGGTCTGACAATCTGGTGAGGCGAGTGACTTGTGGCAGTTGGCTGTACAACCGGTGCCCGCTCTCGGGGGGCAGTAGCAGCTACTGGAGTTGTAAGGCGAGGCGGCGCCACCAAGCGGTGAGCTTGAGTGGTATTTAGGGGCTTAGTGAGAGGGGATTGTCTTGTAGAAACAGATGTGAGCTCCTCAGGCTGGACGGACTCTTCCACAGGAAATCCAGTCGCGATAACTGTAATGCGAATTTCATCTCCGAGAGTCTCGTCGATCACGGCCCCAAAGATGATATTAGCATCATCGTGGGCAGCTTCCTGAATCACCATACAGGCGTTATTGACTTCCATGATGCTGACATTCGTGCCGGCTGTAATATTTATGAGAATCCCCGTGGCGCCTTCGATATCGATATCTTCCAGAAGTGGCGACGATATAGCTTGTTTTGCTGCGGATAGAGCTCGCTCGGCGCCCGTGCCGTAGCCGATACCCATCAGCGCATGACCCATACTGCTCATGACGGTTTTTACATCGGCAAAGTCAACGTTGATCAGACCTGGCGTATTGATAATGTCGCTTATACCACGAACCGCATTAACCAAAACGTTATCAGCTAACTTAAAAGCATCCAGCATGCTCAAGTCTGGGGTAGCTACTTGGAGTAGTCTTTGATTCGGGATCGTTATAAGAGTGTCAACGCACTCTCGAAGCCTTTGAACTCCGTGCTCGGCATGCTTGCGACGACGCTTACCTTCGAATGCAAAGGGTTTTGTGACTACAGCGACTGTTAGAGCGCCAAGCTCCCTTGCGATTTGAGCAACCACGGCTGCAGCGCCGGTACCCGTACCGCCGCCCATCCCGGCCGTAATGAATACCATGTCAGCATCACTTAGGTATTCTTGAAGCTCCATGCGATCTTCGAGAGCGGCGTCGCGACCGATATCCGGATCTGCTCCAGCGCCGAGACCCTTGGTCAATTCTTTCCCCAGTTGAATTTTATGCGGGGCCAAAGACGCCTTGAGAGCTTGCGCGTCAGTGTTTGCTACTATGAAGTCAACGCCCTCAAGACCGCCTCTAATCATGGTATTGACAGCATTTCCGCCGCCTCCACCAACACCGACGACCTTTATCTTAGCGCCAAATGAATTGAACGACATTCAAACCCCCTTTAAATTCTCATAGTTTTTCGCATTTAATCAGGCTTCAACCATGCGAATCCAGACCAAATTATTTGAACTCTATGCAAAATTATAATAACCCCAAAAAGGACGTGTCAACTTTTTGACAAAATAAAATGCTGATGAGAATTTTACCGCGATAGTTCAGAAAGCCATGTCCACAAGGGTCTGAGCTTTGATAGGGGGCGAACGTCCTTCTCCGAAGATATTGCGCGCCGCAGCCTGACAAGCGCGCGAGCCTGGGCCAATAGAGCAATCCAGCTACTATCAAGCGTTAGCGCAGGACTTGGGTGGTTTTGCGACGAAACTCCCGTTGAGACGCCAACAAAAACTTTTGCCCCATCTCCATTTAGCTGTGCGACCAGCGGACCTTTAACGCCGAATTTTTGGGCGCAGTACTCAACTAAACCTGTAAGTGACGAACCGCCGCCGCAAAAAAGTAAGCCCCCATCCAAGGATCGTCGATACAGAGCGAAGTTTTTAAACGCTAATGTCATGAGCTCTGTGACTCTCGGAATTGCATAGTGGGCTGCTCGCGAAGATTTAAAATTAGAATTCGCAATCTTCGAGATATTCAGATCTATTTTTATTAACTCTGCGTCTTCAAAAGAAGTGCCGAGACCCGCGCATAAGTCTTTTGTGATATGGGCGCTTCCTGCAGGCACACAGAAAAATTGATTTACTACTCCGCCTACCATTAGGGATCCGGTAATAGTGGAGTGACCGAAATCAAGAAGAACGGAGTTTTCAGCGCTAGCCCTGAGATATTGCAGCGCGCGAGATACGCCTAGTCCGTTGGATCTAAATTCAGACACGGTAATCCCAGCCCCATTGAGGCATGACAATACATCTTCAAGTAATATGCTGGGATGAGTCGCCATCATTAGCCGCATGTTGGCCTCGCGACTTACGGTGCCAAATGCAAGTGGGTCAGCCAGCTTGCCATCCAGGCGGAGCTGAAGAGGAATGACGTCAATGACCTCATCAAGCCCGAGAGACGCAGACTCAAGGGCCATATCGATAATGGCCTCGTAATCCGAAGAGCGATAAGTTCCATTTAGTTTGTGATTTATCGTTTGAATAAGGGCGCGCGATTGATTGGCCGGAATATTCACGTAGGCTTCGTAATTTAAATCGTATAATCCGGCACGCTGCGCGAGCTTTTGTATGCTTGCCGTCAGAGCATCACGATCTGCAACTTTCCCTTTAATAATGCCAGCACTCGGCTCTTCAAAAAGCAGGAGATCGGAGTAGTCCTGTGGGACCATTGCTAGACGGCAATTCCCGTGACCAAGATCGATCAACACATACCATTTTCCTTTGACTTGCTGCGGCGACATCAGAGCTTGCGCTCCTTGATGAAGGCCTTGCCTTCGTAGTCGAGCTCAATTCTGGATGCAACAATGCCGTCGCGACGTAGACCATCCAGAATATTTTGTAGCTTTTTAAGCTTGTAAGCAAAGGGCTGCAGCCCAATTACGATTTCCGTGTCGTCATCCAAAATAAGCGCATAGCCCCGAAATTTCTGAAAACTAATCGATTTAATTTCAACTCCGCTATTTCGTACGAGCCCCCAAATTTCAAGGGCATCTTCTAGGTGACGACGTTCATCGGAGGTGGTGATAACGCGTTGGGATTGATCAAGTTGAGGATTGGGCCTCTGATCAAAAATACCAGTGACGCGGACATTGGGTTTTGGATGGTTTGATTGAGTTGAACTGTCCGCAGCGTCACCAAAAATAGTTCCGTCCGCAGTCAAAAACCGCGTCTTAGTACCGACATCGATGAGCAGACTCGGCTTTCGAAGTTCAGCTGTAAGAATGACGGCATCGGTCACAGGTCGAATCACGCGAACCGCTTCAAGCATTCCCGACGATTCAACATTCCTAGCCAGTGACCGCAACTCTTGAGGCGAGCCCGTTCGGAGGCTTTTGGCGGCAATCTTGTAAATTTCCCGCTTAACATCTTCTGGTAAATGAGCCCCGCTGGAGTTTACAATTTCTATTCGCCACTCTTTGGGCGGCAATACTAGAATTGAGTTCACGTAGGACCCGATTTCCTGAATTTTGTCGCTAATCCTAATTCCAAGCCCCCAGACAACCACGACAAACAGCACACCGAGGAGGCCCTTGGCGGCTAACGACCAGGCCTGGCCCGCGGCTTTCTGGGCTTTCGGTGACGATTTGACCTTCTGCTTGGCCAGAACCGATCGTTTTCTTTGACTTTTTGGCCGAAGAAAACCAAACATTGATCTAGCCCCCAATCATCGTGAAGTTTAGGCTCAAAACAAGTCTCATCGGAGCTCCCGAGACAGCGCGTCATATCCCTAAAGGTATTTGGCTACATCGTTCGCGACGTTCCAAACATCCCCGGCTCCAATCGTGACTATTATATCTTTTTTTGGATCCATCATGGATTTTACCAAGTCTGCGGCTTCTTTCAAAGTATAAGCCGCAAACGTCTGGGCTCCCGACTCAAGACGGATGTCGTCGGCGATCTTATCCACAGAAAAACCATCAATGGCGACCTCTCCAGCGCCGTAGACGGGCAAAACTACGACACGAAGATTAGGGAATCGAAAAGCCCGAATAAAGTGTCGATATAAACTAGAAATTCTGCTGAATCGGTGCGGCTGAAAGACGGCGATCACGCGTTTTTCAGGAAAAGCACTAAAGAGCCCCTCCAGACAGCTTCTTATTTTGCCAGGATTGTGTGCATAATCATCGAAAATCATCGCCCCGGCGCGATTTTTGTACGGCTGTAGGCGGCGCGCTACGCCGGGGAATGACTGCAGGGCTGAGGCGCCGACGCCGGCCTCTAAACCCACTGCCACGCAGGCGCCAATCGCGGCGAGAGCATTAAAGGCATTGTGTCGGCCGGTCATCGGGATTTTAAACGTGATGTTTCTACCACCAGCACTTAACTCGCCCGACGTCGAAAGCCCCGTTGCACGCGAGTGCAGAAGCCTAAACTCCGACGGCCCATCCGAACCAAAACCCTTTCGTGGCTTGCCCGATTTGGCGGCCAATCTGTTAAGGGCGGGATCGTCTGCGTTGAAAATAAGGCAACCATTGTCAGACGTATTCGATAAAAACTCTGAAAACGCTTCAAACAAGCGAACCTCAGTTTTATAAAAATCCATATGGTCAGCTTCGACGTTGTTGACTACTGTCACAAATGGTCGGTACTTCACAAACGTGCCGTCCGACTCGTCAGCCTCGATCACCATAAGATCCGATGTGCCGAGCTTGAATGCGGGCTGACCATTTGCAAAGCTTGCTCCAATGATCCAGGAAGGGGAGACACCCCGCGATTCTAGGATGTGAGCAATCATCGCAGATGTCGTCGTTTTACCATGCGTCCCAGAGACGGCTATGGTCTTCAATGTGTTGCAAAATATAGCCAAAAGATCGCTTCTGTGAAGCAACGTCTTACCCGCCTCTTTGGCAAACATAAAGTTTTTGCTGTTTTTAGGAATTGCGCTCGAGAATACAACGCAGTTTGCGGATTGAACTGCGGAGCGCTCTTCCGCACTGTCCTGGGCCAAGCAACTTACGCGAGATCTAGTTTGAGTGTTTTTCAGGTCACTTCCCGTCACTGGCAGGCCCAGAGATGCAACCAACTCAGCTAGAGGCGACATTCCAGACCCCCCGACACCTATGAAGTGGAACGGAGCCAATGGCGTCAGGTGTCTGATTAGATCTGAATCAGCGCTTTTGGGGTTCATATATACTCAAACGAAGCAGTAGCGCTGTAGTGATCATACTCATCAATAGACTGCTAGCGCCGCTACTTATAAACGGTAATGGAATTCCTTTGGTGGGAAGCATCCCCATCGCAACGGCCATATTGATGGCCCCTTGAAAACCTACGGTTGCCGTTAATCCGAATGCCAAGTAGCGCCGAAACGGGTTGATTTGCAAAAATGCAATGCGAAAGCCTAGAAAACAGTAGTACGCGAAGACGAGGCAGAGAAACGTTACACCCAGGAAACCGAGCTCTTCTGCAAGAACAGCTAAAATAAAATCCGTGTGCGCTTCGGGCAGGAAGAAAAGCTTTTGTCGACTTTCGCCAAGTCCCAGACCAAGAAGGCCACCATTTTGAAATGCCAAATATGATTGAATAATCTGAAAGCCGCCGCGTTTAATCTCCGCCCAGGGGTCAAGAAAGCTCGTGAGTCTCGCCAAACGATAAGGTGCTACCGCGATGGCGGCCGCCACGGCTCCTAACGATAAAAACGCCGAACTAAAAATGAATTTCCAATCAAGACCTGCCACGAAAAGCATGGAGAACATAACGAGACCCATCAAAACGGTAGAGCCGAAATCCGGTTGTCGCATGAGTAGCAAGGCAAATGCAGAAAAAACAACAACGTTTGGCAAAATTCCAGTACGCAGTCGACGGATATCGAAGCCTGGGCGAGACAAGTTCTTTGCTAGAAAAAAGACTAGCGCTAACTTTGCACATTCAGATGTTTGGAATCGAAAACCACCAAATGAAATCCAACGCGCCGCGCCTCCCCCAGACGTGTAGACGCCAGGAATAAAAATCAGGGAAAGTAGAACAAGCGCCAATGCCAGCAGGGGAAGCGCTAAGCGTTCTATTAAAACCATGGGGACTCTGGATATTCCGAACATTAGAGTTAATCCCGCGAGCGCGACCAAGCCCTGCTTTCGAATAAAAACGAAACTATCGCCAAATTGCTGCTCACCTTTCAGTGCGCTCGCCGCATAAACCATGATCAGCCCTGTCATGACCAGAAGAAGCGTCGTTGACACGAGTAGTTGTCCCGCGTCAGAAAGTTTTTCTCGATCTGAGCGCTCGCCCACATCCCGCCTGTGGGAGTATAGAGATATCGATTTAAGTCTTTGCGAAATGCGCGCCATTCTCTACTCCAAGCTCTGTTCGGCTTAACCTATGATTTATCTAGTTCATCGTGTACGATGCGACTGAATGTCGCACCGCGATCCTCGAAGTTCTTAAATTCATCAAAGCTAGCACAGCCGGGACTGAACAATATGTCCCACTTATTGTCCCTCGCTAGGCGAAGCGCATGCAAGGTGGCGTCCATCATTTTTTTGAAAACGTCACACTTTAGCCCCTGCGGAGCTTGGGCGGCGATAGTTTCTCCAGATGCTCCAAACGTAATCAGCGTTTGAATTTTGCTTCGAGCGCTGGCGATAGGGGTATAGGACTCGCCTTTTCCTTGTCCACCCATTATCAAAATCGCGGGACGAGACATCATGCTAAGCGCCGAAAGGGTGCTTTCCAGATTCGTTGATTTGCTGTCATTTATTATTTTGAGCTCAGAACTATCGAACACCGTTTGGCATCTGTAGGGCAAACCCCTAAAGCTCATGAGGGCATGAAAACTATCTCGTGGAGCAACGTTGAAGAGACTCTGGAGCATGATTGATGAGAAAATAGCATTCAAGTGATTGTGTGAGCCAACTAAACCGAACTCACCAAGATCGAAGGTTTTACCGCCGATTGTAGTCCGACCATCACGCAGCTCAATCCACTCGCACCGCGATGGAATTTTGATGGCAGACGAATCAGAGCCAACAATGATGATTCGCCCATCCGGCCAGTCGATAGGCTGAGAGAGTGCAAATTTCGCCACCTCCCCTGAAAGAAGGAGTGTGCCCCCTGGCTTCAGCCATTTAGTGATTTTCCACTTGGCACTAAAGTAATTTTCCATAGTTTTGTGTCGGGCGAGGTGATCGGAGGAAAAGCTAGTGAATGCCACCGCCTCGGATAACCAAGACCGGCTACCTTCCAGTTGGTAGCTGCTTAATTCGATCACCACCGAGTCGCTTTGCGAGGCGCGCCGAAGGTTCAAAGCTGAAGGCGGCAGTCCGATATTACCGCATGCGCGGATTGATAGATTTAAGGATCGGCCCACATACTCTGTCATTGCAACCGTGGTCGACTTTCCGTTTGTTCCAGTGACACCCAGAATTCGCCCTGGATAACCATCAAGACCCAGGTCAATTTCAGAAATGACAAGTAAGCCTAACTGAGCCGCCTTCTTATAAACATGATGGTCTAGAGGAACGCCGGGACTGCAAACTGCCGCTGAAAAATCGCTCCACGCTAGATCTGACAGTTGACGCACTTGAACTTTGTTGCGTAGCGCTTCTGGCACATCGAAAATCTTGTCATCGCTTATTGTTACTCTGTCGCCAAAGTGAATCAAGTGCTCGGCCGCCGCAAAACCACTAACCCCTGCGCCAAAGACAAGCCAGGACCTGGGGGTCTTGAGGGACTCAAGAGCTACAGCTTGATCACTGAATGGAAGTTTTTTTGTTCCTATGATTTGATAATCTTCGTGTCCCTTACCCGCTACGAGCACGGTGTCGCCGCCGAAAGATGATGAGATGGCTCTGCCGATAGCTTCTTTGCGGTCCATGATAACTTGCGGGCCTTTTTTAACGCCGCTTGTGGGGGTGGTAGTACTCGCAACCCCAGCCACGATGTCATCAATGATCGATTTTGGTTCCTCGGTTCTTGGATTATCACTTGTTATAAAGACTGCGTCAGCCAGGTCTTTAGCGATTTTACCCATCACTGGCCGTTTGGATTTATCGCGATCACCGCCGCAGCCGAAAACAACGGCAAGTCGTCCCGCAGGGTCACGCAGGTTGTTCAGTGCCTTTTCTAGCGCATCAGGGGTATGCGCATAGTCTATAAAAACCAAAGGGCGCCAGGGCCGATCGTCGCCACGCACGATCTCAAGTCGTCCAGGTACGGGCTCCAAGTAACTTTTTGTGATGGACGCGGCGAGTGCTTTGATAGGTAATTCACTCAGTTTGCAAACGATAATGACAGCAAGGGCGAAGTTTTGCGCAAAGACGTCCCCAATCATGGGGATATCGAAGCGGCCGAGGTCCTCCGATGACGATAGCTCTACCTCACTTCGTCCAATGCGCCGATGCACACTGTACGTCATCGCGTAGTCCAGCTCTGAAGACGATGAGCCGTAGATTAAAAAGTTTTGAGACGTCTTGATCGTGGCAACGATCTTCGGCCATTGTAACAAGCTTTCATGAAACAAAGCGGGAGCATTTGGCCGAAGAAACTTTTTGAAAAGTGTTAATTTGGCATCAAGATAGGCATCCATGGTTTTATGAAAATCCAAATGATCCTGGCTAAAGCTTGTAAAACCGGCTGCTGCGAAACGAATCGGCCAAACTTTTCCCTGAGCTAGAGCGTGGCTTGACACTTCCATGGCAACATATTCCACGCCGCTTTCAAGAAGTTCCTTTAATTTGGGGTATAAAACGTCCGGATCAGGTGTTGTATGACCCGTTTCGATTTTTGTGCCGTCAGTTAGTATTCCGAGCGTACCGATTACGGCCCAGCGCTTAGAGAGCGCTTTAAAAATTGATCCAACCATCCAAGACGAGCTGGTTTTGCCATTAGTGCCCGTGATCCCAATGATTTTCAGATTATTTGACGGATGGCCACAAAACATCGACTGTAATTGCGCCCAAGCCGCCCGCGTAGAGGCAACTCGAACAACGGCATCTGCTCGAATGGCATCCAAGTTCAAATCCCGATTTTCGATAATCGCAACCGATATTCTTGCTACAGTAGATGTTAAGAATTCATGCCCGTCGTGTGAGCCGCCCTTGATTGCGCAGAAGATAAGTCCAGGTGCGATTTTTCTTGAATCCGCAACGACCCCGGGAAATGAAGCGCCCTGTTTTGGCGAACGCAGCAGCTCCGGGCTAAGTCCAGCCAAATTCAACTCTTGAATAATATCTTTAAAGTCGACGGCGCTTTTTGTCATGGGCACCTTCTTTGGAATTTGACGCCCGCTTCGATGGAACTTTCGTCGCAATTTTCTTAATCGCCAATGAATTTTTATCCGGGGCGACATTCAGATATCGCAGGCTTCGTTGGGCGATTTCTGAGAATACGGGTCCGGCAAGAAGTCCTCCATAGGCTGGGCGCACTGCTGGCTCATCTATCATGACGTAGATGACCAAGTACGGATCAACCACGGGGGCAAAACCGGCGAAACTCGATATACGTTTTTCTGGTGAATAAGCCTTTAAAATCGGGTCAACCTTCTCCGCCGTCCCGGTTTTCCCCCCAGATGTGTAGTCCGGTGTTTCTGCCAGGCTGGCTGTGCCACGAGGGTCAGTGACAACTCGAGCGAGAGTTTTTCTCATGTCTGAGGCCGTTTCAATTCCAATAACATGGGAAGTTGACTCGGGCGTTGCCGCGAACACAATGTCGCCATTGGGGCTCATGATTCTATCGACCAATATGGGGCGCATCAGATTGCCCCCATTCGCCAAAGCTCCGTACGCCATAGCAATCTCCAGCCCATTAACCGTCATTCCTTGTCCAAATGCGACGTTTGCAAAGCGTATGGGTTTCCACGTCCCGGGTTTTGAAATATGCCCTTTAATCACCGATGGAAATGTTTCTGAGATAGATAGACCGCCAGAAAATCCAAAGGATACCAGCGAATCAAAAAGACCCTGTTTCCCCAAGCGGTTTGCGATCTTAAAGGTACAAATATTACTTGAACGAATAATCGTTTCGGCCGTCGTTAAAACGGACGCTGGGTGATCGTCACGGAATACCGTTCCGCCGGCTTTATAAACTCCATTCTCGCAGTTATGGGGCTCATTCAAGGAGGTTTTTTTTCGCTCTAGAGCAGCGGCGATCACAAATGGCTTCATCACGGAGCCGGGCTCAAATTGATCGAGTAGGGCAAAGTTTCTAGTGTGTTCGGTCTTTGCGGTGGCGATGTTGTTGGGATCGAAGGTCGGGTAATTTGCTAGCGCAAGAATTTTACCGGTGTGTGGATCCGTTACAATGGCAAATCCGCTCTTTGCCTTTGCGGCTTGAACTCCGTTAGCTAACGCCTCTTCAGCTATTTCTTGTATGGCGTGGTCTAAAGATAAAAGAATAGTGTGACCCGGGAGATCTGGCGCAGCGGTATCGCTAGTATAAAGAATCGTGCGGCCGCGGGCGTCTTTGGAGAGGCTTACGGCGGCTTGACGACCGCCGAGCATGCTTTGAAATTGGCGTTCTAGCCCAAGAAGCCCCTGATTTTCGCTGCCAACGGCACCAACGACGTGTGAAGCAATGGATTGCAAGGGGTAGAGTCGCGTCGCCTCATTGACTAGGTAGACGCCCTTCAGGGACAGTGCTTCAACCTTCTGGGCTGTTGCCGGATCGATTTTTCGCTTGAGCCAGGCAAAATAAGCCGTCTTGTCACCGACCTCCTTGATCTTGTCTCTCGGCAGACCTAGTAGTTCGCTGAGCTGGCGCAGTTGCTGCGACGAAGGGGCAAATACCCTTGGATTGATGGCAACGGACGGCTTTTTTAGGCTGATGGCTAACGGATGGCCTGTTCTGTCCAAAATCGGGCCGCGATAAGGGGCGAGCTCTAAATGTTGCTCATATTGCCTCTGAGCAATTCTGCGCAACGCCTCAGCCGAGGGAGGGAACAACTGAATAACAGCCGCGCGCAGGATAAGGCATCCGAATGCCCCGAGCAGCAATGCTGCTAAAATTGATGCGCGAGAGATATCGAAGCCGCGCATGCCTTGATCACCTTCGGATTTATTCGCCCGAAAGCGCGCAAGGAGCTGAGTAACTGGTGCTACCACACGCTTCACCTTTTAGCGGCCCCCTCATTGCCGGTCTTGGCGCGTGTCTGAGCTAAGTCTTCTAATTTCTTTCTAGTTGTAAGCCTTGCCAGCTCGCCCGTTAAAGAGCTCCGATCTTCCAGAAGTCTGCCCTCTGTGGTTTTCAGCTGCCCAAGGTCGTAAGCAACGCCCGTGGTGAGACTTCTGAAATGCACTCGCGCGAAAGCGGCGCAAGACAGTACTAAAGTCCATAGAATCGCAAGACGAACCGTTAATTTCCTCATGTTTTCGATGCCCCTTCCTAATTCAAATAATGAACGGACTTCTTTTTCAAATTTATGGCAAAACTATTATAAACATTCTTTGATCAAACGGATAGCTCGTAGCTTTGCACTGCGTGAGCGTGAATTATTTTCGATTTCTTCCGTTGACGGGATGATGGGGAATGGCCGAATCAGTTCGGCGTATGATGAAGAGCGTTGCGCAAGTTCGTGCGCGGTCAGAACAACATCTCTAGGTAGTGAACCATCCTGATTTTTACCCGAGAGTTTTTGCATGCCAAGCTTTACAAGACGGTCTTCCAGAGAATGAAACGTGATAATAGCCAGTACACCTCCGACCGCCAGCACTCGCGGCGCGTCCGAAAGGAGCTGCTCGAGCTCAGACAGCTCTTCATTGATAAAAATACGCAGAGCCTGAAACGTCTTTGTTGCAGGGTGTTTACGGCTTTCTTTTTTCCAGGCCACCCTTGAGGATATAAGGTCCGCCAAGTCTTTGGTGGTTTCGAGCGGCCGCTTTGCGCGGTGTTCACAAATGATCTTTGCGATAAATCGTGATTTGGGCTCTTCTCCAAACCTGTAAATAACATCAGCAATTTCCGATTCTGGCGCCGACGCTAAATACTCGGCCACACTTTGTCCTGCAGATTGATTCATTCGCATATCCAGAGGACCCACGGTCTGAAATGAGAAGCCGCGCCCGGGCTCGTCTAAATGATGGCTGGAGACTCCAATATCGGCCAGAACGCCATCGACTTTGCCTATCAGCTTATGGGTGTCTAGAACGGAATAAATATCACTGAAGACACCGCGGTGAAGAGTCAACCGCCCAGATTTAATGAAGTCTTCAAACTTTATTGCGGCAGTCTCAATAGCAATCGGGTCACGGTCAAAAGCCACGACCCTGCCAGTGGGACCACTATGCTGGAGGACGGCGGCCGTATGGCCACCACCGCCTAGCGTGCAATCCACGTAAATCCTGCCGGGCTTTGGCGCGAGCACGTTAAGCGACTCTTGCAGGAGAACGCTCGTGTGGTGGTAGTCTGTTGGTGGTTTAGTTGGTGTCAAAAACGGCGTCCCGCGATCATCGCGTTTTAAAAGTTTGAATGCAAATTCAGTCTAATTGAAATCAAATATTAAATAAACGGCCGCCTCCAAAGTTGAAAACAGAAAACAAAAATCAAATCTAAAAATTTTCTACTCGGAGGGGCGTCTTATTGGGGAATAATTTGCCTGATCATCAGCGCCAAGTCACCACTACGGTTGATCACTGGGCGGCCCGAATCATTTGCGGCCCAATGGTTTCAAAAACTCGAGGTGTGAATAGGCTGTTACCGGAGCGCTTCTAGTATGGTTAGGTGTGAAACCCTTGCCCATTGCGGGAATTTCGAGGGCATTTCAAAATTAAAGCAGGAAAAATTTCTGCCGAGGAACGACAGGAGTTTTTTTAAACATTTTTTTTGGGAGGTACGAACATGAGGTTCAAATGGAGGCGTCGCTTAGCGGTGACAGCTTTCGCTCTGAGCTTGATGTTGCCGTTTGCTGGATGCTCCAGCCAACAGCAACAAGCTTCAGACGAAGTTGCCGCTGAGGGACAAGGTGGACAAGAAGAGGGAGGCCAGCAGTCTGAAACCGCTGCCGCTCAATCGCAAGGCGGTGAAAACGCTGAAGGCGAAGAGGCGTCAGCTCAAGCTGCCCCGAACAACGCAGCGCCGGCAGAAGGAGAATCTTCTGAGGGCGGAGAAAACGTTGTTAGCAATGATGCAGCTGTTCCTGCAGAGGAGGGCGTAGATGCCGAGGCACAAGCTTTATCGGGAGAAATAAATGCTTCCGCTGAAAGCCAGGCATCAGCCGAGCAGCCAGCAGCTGAGGGCGAAGCCGCTACAGCTGACGCTGGCGGTGAGATCGCGGCACCGGCAGAAGGTGAAGCAGCCGAAGGCGCAGAGACAGCAGTAGCTTCAGCAGAGGGGACACCAGCGGCACCTGCGGAGGTAGCAGCTCCTGGTCTTCCTCAGATGAACTCGAAATTGGCATACGTTGTTGAAGCGGGCGACACGCTTGGCAAGATTGCGACAAAAATCTACGGCGATCAAAAGCGCTGGAGAGATATCGCTAACTTGAGCAATATGTCCAACCCAAATCACATCTATCCAGGCGACGTTGTTTATTACACCCTGGAAGAGTCTAGCCGCAACTTTGCATCGGCGTATGAAAGCATTAAGCGAGCAAAAGAAATCGTTCGCGAAGGCGACACCTTGGCGGCTATTTCTATGCGCGTTTATGGTACGTCTAAAGCTTGGCGACACATCTGGCGTCAAAACGACAACATCGATAACCCAGATGAGTTGACTGCGGGCATGTCGGTTTACTACGTAGAAAAAGGTGCGTTTAGCGTTGCGTTGAGCAAAGTGAAAAGCATCGAATTTGCAAAAGTACAAAAAGTTGATTCGACAAAAGGATTCAAGGCAGCAGGTTCTGTTAAGAAGTCGAACACAGTCGTTAAAGTTCCAGTATTTACGGGCAAAAGCGTTTAATAAATCAGCCACCCGAAGCGAAACTGGCAAAAGTGCAGGGTCGGCAGTGAAGATGATGTAAGACGTAACAAAAAAAGCCTCTAAAGTTGCAACATGCGGTACTTAAGAAGCACAGACGTCAGGCCAGAAGAATGTGAAGTGAGCAAGAAGGGCTGCGTAATTAGATTTGAGATTGTTGTTATTGTTTTTTGTTAGGCTATTCTAAGAGGCGCCACCCGGGAAAAGTGGCTTAAGAGAACGGCAATCCTAACGATTCAAATCAAACACCGCATCCAACAGCTCGACCCCCCTCCAAAGAAGCGTCACTACCGCGACCTAAATTAAGACAATTCATGCTCTTTCTTGTTGGCACTGCTTAATCACAGTAAACAAGCCACCTACAGTTATCTGCGCGAAAAATTTAAATATTTTTGACTTTGACTAGTCAGTGTTTAGGCAGATTGACTAAGCAAACTTTGAATAGTCAGGAAAGCACATAAAATGAGTGCGCCTCTACGAGAACGTCTCGTTGAGACCTAGGCCCCTCAGAACACCGGACAAACGCTCTCCAGGAGCAACAACGGCCCCGCGGAGAAGCACAGAATTTTCGATGACGCAGCCTGGGCCCGGAGTAACTGACGACGCAATGAACGACCGCGAGTCGACGGTAAAGTTGGAAGGCGGGCTCATTTTGTCTTCGGCAGCCTTGCCAAGTAGCGTATGACGGGACGCCGGTGGCATCGAGGTCACAAGGAGATTGGCTTCCCAAAGGGCTCTCGGGTTTCCGATATCAGCCCAATAGCCTGAAAAAGGTATTCCGGAAATGGTCTCACCGGCCGCTAGAGCCTGATTAAATCCATCAATAAGATCAAAAAAGCCCCCATGTTTGGGCAGAAATTTTCGAAAATGGGGTCTTACAACGTAGGCGCAGGCAAAACCAGCCTCTCTTAGCCCCTCTTTAGGCAAATCGGCTGGGAGATCATCTTTCTTTGCAATGGCCACCACTCGCTGCGCGGCGTCTAGCCAAAGGGAGCGCCCGCCGTCATTAGGGGGGGCGGCTCGGTAGACGAGGGTGACCAAGCTTGAGGAGGCTTGATGGGCCAGCCAAAGTTGTTCCAGAGAAATTTCAGACAAGATATCGCCATTATATACGAGCAGGTCATCTTGACCCCACCAGTCAGACAGGTGGTGAAGTGCGCCCCCAGTCCCCAAAATCTCGGGCATTTCCTTTGATATGTAGATGTCGCTTAAGCCCGCCTCCTTAGCGCAAGATAAGGCGTGACTGGCCATGAGGTCTGATAGGTGATGGGTGTTTATGGCAATATGTCGAAAGCCGGCTCGAAGACATGAAGCCAGGGCGGCATCAAATAGTGGAACATCGCAAATGGTCGCCATGGGCTTGGGAGTGTGCAACGTTAAGGGCCTTAACCTAGAGCCAAGTCCTGCGCACAATATGAGACATTTCGGTTTGTTAGAGATGTTGCTACGCACGTGGTCTTCGCCCCCACGGCCTTTCAAGCCTCATTAGATCAAAGTCTTCTGGATCCAGCAGATGCCAGGCTTAAGCCAGGATCCGTGGATAAAAAACTAGCGGTTCGATCGGGGAGGGTGTTTGCCAGTATCTGGAGCAGTCGCCCACTTAGAAAAGGCCAACGGCTGTCCTGAACTCCTGCATCCAGCAAAGTTTGGAGAGCTGGAGCCACATTACGTAGGTAGTCACCCTTGTGCTTATCAACCGTGAGGTAGCCAAAACTGCCAATAGCTTTAAGTTGGCGCTGTAACAGCATTGGACGCCACTCCTCCTTAGCCCTGTCATAGGCGGCCTGTCCGGCAGAGGATCGGATATACGCCAAACCTTTTTCAAGTAGTTCAAGTCGAGTTTCAATCGAGAGAGGAACATAGCTATCGAAGACCAGGCTCACCAAGTCATAGGAGGGGGGGCCCAGTCGAGCGTCTTGAAAGTCGATAATGGCCACCTTCTCGTCATGAATCATGATGTTGCGACTGTGGTAGTCACGGTGGACAAAAAACCTGGAAGCGGACGACAGATAACTTGATATAGCACTGATATCATTGGAAAAATCATCATCTTCGCGGGATGATAGAGTGTAGCGACCAATCGGCTCCAGATATTTAGAGATAAAAAATCGAAGCTCCCATACAAAGCGGTCCCGATCAAAAGCCCTTTTTGTCCAAACATTTCCAGGTGTTGCTGGTATCGCTAAAAAACGCCCGACGGTCTGTAAGGACGCCTCAAAGAATGGTAAACAATTGTTAATACTGCTATTTTTAGCACTGGTCAGAGCGGCCGTCTCAAGCATGGTGTCGCCATAATCGTCTATTAATAGAGCAGCATAGTCCGCTAAAACGGCAACGCAACCTGGGGCGGCTATCTTATTGGCCCTCAGAATGTTTGATACCTCAACCCAGTCATACTGACCCCGCTTTAAGTTGTCGGCGTCAGTCCCAGACAGCTGCATCAAAACATAACTACGCTTCAAATCAGGAGAGCGAACCCTGAAGTAACATCGGTCAGAACCATCTCCAGCCAGCCAGTCAATGGTAAGCTTTTCGGTATTTAGGGCCTTAGCAACGACGGCCGGAGGGGGCGGGGTCAACTTACCGCTGGTTTGTTTCATGGGGTAACCGTCTCCTAAGATTATACCACTACAAATTGTACGACCGGTCCGATGTTCACCGCAAGTCGTCCGCCAGGTGCGTCGAATAATTCTCCGTCAAGAGTATAGCTCTGTTTACCCGATTCGGAGCTTATAATCATTTTCGAGGCCATTCGGCTAACTTTGCCAAACCAGCGACCTGGTCGATTACTCATGATGGCAAATGGTAGCTTCCAAGGCAGTGACCGGGGAGACATTTCCAGGGAAAAAAACTGAAAACGTGACAACCCCTTAGAGACCTCTGGAAAAAGTCGCACTCTGAGCGGCATTCGCTCAACGGTACTTGCCATCATCGCAAGACTTTGCAGGGGATCGGGATTTGGCTGACCATCAAAAACAACCCGGTAGTTATCGCTAGCAATTATTCTCAAGTAGTTTCGAGGGGATATGATCCAATAAAGATAAATCTTTAAAACGAGTAAAACCGCGCCAACCGGCCCTGATTTCTTTCGATAAAACTCAGCTAGAAAGTTTGCAATAAGGCCGTTACCAAACAAGAAGCCATATTGCCCACCGACCGTTAGGGTGGCTAAAGGCTTGAGGCTTCGCGACCGGACGCCGCTTTGGCTTTCAAGCATACGAACCAGGATTTCTTCGGGGGACCCTCGGATACCAAGGTTATCGGCGAGCATATTTATGGTGCCCCCCCTTAAGATTAGGACCTGAGGCAAGGGCTGAGCTCCATAGGCTCGAATAAACGCGGTCAAGGTCCTCGAAATAGTGCCGTCTCCGCCATTGATGGCAAGGGTCTCAACTCCCTGCTCTTTAAAAAGCTCAGCAACCCGACCGATGTCATCGATAGAGTTCGTAATTTCGAGGTTGCCAAATTGTCCAACGATGTAGCCCAAAAGCCTACCGCGCGAGGGCATTTTTTTGTTCAACTTGGAGTTTGGATTCGTGATAATGCCAATGCCGCCCATGGCTCGCGTAATTTCCATCCTTTTGGTAGAAGAAACAGTCATGATTGACGCTTGATAACCATTAACAGACGTCGAATAAACGAGCAAGTAAACGTGGCCAGCAATAAAAATGAAACCAACGCCAATTTGCCCGCGCTAAGTGGACAAAGACTTCCGGCCGCCCCGTCGCCGCTTCAGGCGTATATGCGCGAGATTAATCGTTATCCTCTTCTCACGCCAGAGGAGGAGTATGAGTTGGCTGTCGCGCATTTTGAAACGCAAAGTAAAGATACTGCGCACCGGCTGATCACCGCAAATTTGAGGCTGGTGGTTAAAATAGCTAATGAGTTTAATCGATCCGGCTACGGACCCCTAGATTTAATCCAAGAGGGTAATTATGGACTGATGCAAGCAGTCAAGCGATTCAATCCCTATAAAGGAGTCAAACTATCGTCTTACTCGGCGTGGTGGATTCGTGCATACATCTTAAAACACCTGATGGATAACCGGGGGCCTGTGCGTATCGGCACAACGGCTGCCCAAAGAAAACTTTTCTATAACTTGCGTAAAGAGACGGAAAAACTTCTTCGAGATTACGAGACCGTTGATCCAAAATTACTTGCGGCAAATCTGGGTGTAAAGGAGCGCGATGTTGTAGCCATGCAGCAGCGTCTTAGCGCGCGCGATATTAGCCTTGATGCCCCGATCGGTGATGGCAATGGTCGAACAAATTCCGATGTTATTGAAGTAGAGAGTCATGAAAAGCGAGCAGACGATCAATTAGCCGATTCTGAGGTGCTCGAGATCTTTGAAGAGCATCTTCATGAATTCAAAAAAACTCTAAAGGGACGGGACTTAGATGTTTTTACTGATCGGCTGATGGCTGAAAAGCCGCTGACTCTTCAGGAGATTGGCGATCGATACGGAATAACCCGTGAGCGCGCGCGCCAGATTGAGGCGAAAATTCTTAAAAATTTAAAAGAGTTCGTCAAAAAGAAGGGAACTCTTGTCGAGCTGATGGATGATGACACAATGACGACGATCGACGCCTGATCAACGAGTTCGTCCTGAATTGGTATTTGTTTTCAAGCTGGCTCTAAGGCTCTGAAGCGAGGAAACGGTCTTGGCTTTGCGTTCCTCCAGCCGCTCCGTGGCCGTTTTTGCGACGTTTTGGTCAGAGCAGGATGATGCGGGAAGTTCGGAGATAAATCGACTCGGAAGACGTGAGGCTTTCATAACGCCGACACCCCTTTCCGTCGCCCAAGACAGCGAAAGCCTTTTCTTTGCACGTGTCACCGCCACGTAAAAAAGTCGTCGCTCTTCCATAAGCCCGGCTGACGTGCCGCTAGAATTTCTATGCGGGAATAAATCTTCTTCAAGGCCACATATAAGTACGGCCGGGAACTCCAGTCCCTTGGAAGCATGAATCGTCATCAGCGATACTTTATTTGGTCTGCCGTCTTCGTCGCGGTCAGAAAAATCGCGGTCATTGAGTGTCAGTCGATCAAGCATCTCCTCGATGTCTAGGCGGGACTTCTCTTTCAGCACGTCTTGAGCAGAGCTCGCAAGCCAGCGCGGCAGGCTTTTTAGGGCTTCAATTTTGCGATCCTGACTGGCCACATCTTTAATGTGCGCGCGGATATCGCTCGCCAGGTGAAATGTCTTGATGATCTCGTGACCGAGAGCGGCCACATCATCAGGAGCATTTAGATTCCATTGTCG